>NBJMR02800__coassemble_1299_pt1 | contig 93950 bp, 85 predicted proteins | sample NBJMR02800__metabat2_low_PE_044 | metagenome-assembled genome bin NBJMR02800
TTTCGCCCTTGCTGCCGCTTTGATCGCTTTTCGGTTTTGTTAGGTGTTCTAAACCATATCCAACAACAAACAACGGGAGGTCCCTGTACGAACAGGGGCCTCCCTTTGTATGTACATTTGCAGCGGGACATCCGCCGCCAAACCGGCCGGTCAGCTCCGTTCCCGGGAGAGGTTCTGCCGTTTTTGGGCGGAGGGGAGGATTTCTTCGTGGAAGCCGTGTCCCCTTCTCTATTGCACATCTTTTTCGCCGGGCCATTGCATCATGTTCTGCATCTCTGCAAATCCGATCTCCCGGTAAAGCGGCCTGCCCGCCTCAGAGGTCTCAAGGTAGATTTTGGTGACTCCAAGCTGCTTTGCCCGATCGAGCAGCCATCGGACGACTGTGTCGCCCACCCCATGCCTGCGGAACTGCGGCCGGGCGTAAATGTTCATCAGGTAGGCGCATTTCCCATTGGGATTGTCCGGCGACGGCATCTCCTGATAGAGACACATCCCGCCGCATCCGACGATTTCTTCCCCGTGATACGCAAAGCAGGCAATATGTCCGCCCCGGGGCAATTCTGCCCGATAGTAGTGGCGATTTTCCGCTTCCAGCTCTGCTACAGACTGCTCCGAGGGGATGGAGAATACCTCATGCAATACTTCCATCCGCCATTGCATCAGCAGGTCGAGGTCCCCAATCGTAGCCTGCCGGATCTGGATCTCCATCACAGTGCCCCCGCTTTCATGACCACCGGAAGTTTTGTCACATCCGGCTTGCCGTTGACGTTCAGAGGGATCTGCTTCATCTCCACAAAAAATTCCGGGATCATAAAGGAGGTCAGGTTCTCAGAAAGCTCTTTTTTCACCTCGGAGACTTTCAGCTTATCGTCCGAAGGCACCACATAGGCAGTCATATAGGCCAGCCCTTCCTCGTCCGTAAAAGCCCGGACAACGGCCTGCTGCACATTCTTGCACCGATAGAGCCGGGACTCCACCTCGGCCAGTTCCACCCGCTTGCCGTAGATCATGATCTGGTCGTCCTTGCGGTGCAGGAAAGCGATGTTGCCATCCGGCAGGATATAACTCAGATCACCGCTGCGGTACATGGTGCTGCCGTCCGGCTGACGCTCAAAGGCTCTGTTTTCCTCAGCGTGGTCGCCGATATACCCCATAGATACGCCGCCGCCATAAATGCAGATCTCACCCGTCTGCCCTTTGGAAACCTCGTTGCCGTCTTGATCGAGAATTTTGATTTGCGCACCCCGTACAGGATGACCAATGGGATAGGTACCATCCTCCAGCACGGTACCGCCATTGCAGCGGTAATAGGTCGCGCAGACCGTTGTCTCGGAGGGGCCGTAGGTGTTATAAACCTCCGCTTTGTCCAGCAGGTGGTCCACATAAACGCCCCGCAGCACATCGCCGCCGCTGATGAGCAGCCGCAGCGAGGACGGAATGACAGGCAGGTGGTTCATTTCTGCCAGCAGATACGGGAAACCGCTGAGCATGGTCACATGGTGGTGTTCCACAAAAGCCATCAGCGCATGGATGTCGGCCTTGTCCTCGTCAGCGGGGATGGCCAGAGCAGCGCCGTTCAAAAGGCTCGCAAACACTTCCTCCACAAAGATGTCAAAGGAACAGACGGAATACTGCAGCATGACATCCCCGGGGCCGGGATGGAACTCATTGGCAAAGGCTCGGACATAATGGCAGACATTGCGGTTGGTAACGCAAACACCTTTGGGCCGCCCGGTGGTGCCGGAGGTATACAGCACATAGGCGGGGCGTTCCGGGTCCTCCACGGCATTGCGCTTCCAGAATGGGGTCTCCACGCCGCAGATTTCACAATCCGTATAGCGGATGGGGAAGCCGTCCAGTTTGTGGGTAAAAGCGTGTTCGGTCAGGATGAAATCCACCTGGGCCTCGGTCATCATATCATGGATGCGCCCGGTTGGGAAGTCCGGCTCAGCAGGAACATATCTTGCCCCGCACTTCAGCACAGCCAGGATCGAGGCAATCATCTCGGCCCGGTGACGCATGACAATGCCAATGCTATGGATTTCCTGGGGGAAGCTGCACGCGATCCTATCCACCAGGTCAGAGAGTTCTGCAAAAGTCATGGTGCGGTTGTTTTCGATGATCGCCGGCACCTGGCCGTGCCGCTGCACCACACTTTGAAAAAGAGCATAAACGGTATCCATCCTGAAACCTCCTGTCATCTGTTCAAAAGCCACTGGAGCCCCGCCGCCGTTCGCAGCGCACCGTTTTGAAAGTGGTTGCCGGGGTTGAGCTGGAACACTGTGTCGATCCCCTGCCCCTGGTAAAACGCCGCGATATCCCGTGTGTTCTGCTCCACACACTGCAAATATTGGTTCCGCGTCCGGCTCTCCCTGTCGCCCAGAGAAAAATAGAGGCAGTCCGGCCTTTTCACCGGCTGATGAGAAGCGATGTATTCCCGAATCCCGGGGAACCACAGGGAGCCCGAGATACTGGCGGCCCGGGAAAACTCTCCGGTCCGATAGAGCGCATACAGGGCAAACAGCCCGGCCAGCGAGTAGCCCGCGATGCCGCGCCACGCAGGCGCGCCCGGCAGCGTCTTTTCTGCTCGGGGCACGATCTCTCGCAGCAACTGTGCAAGATAATCATCTGCCCCGCCGGTGCAGGGCGTGTCCTTTTCTGAAATGGGCGGAATGTCCCAGGGGGCCATATCGTGGTCCCAGTTCAAATGGCTGACGGCTACCAGCGTGAACGCCGGACAGCCCGCTTCCTGCAGATGCTGGAGCACCTGTTTTCCCTCGCGGCCGTACGTATTCAAGTAGATCACCGGCCTGTCTGGTTCCGTGCACGGAAAGATATCCACCCTTTTTTGTTCGATGGTAAAGGAAGTCATCTTGCCGCCTCCTCTCTTGACGATTCCTTGTACAAATATTATACTGTATCCGAAAACAAAAGCAAGTACGCAGAAAGTTCGTACCTAGTATCAAACAACTGACTAAGGCTATCAACAGGAGGAACCCGCATGAACCCCAAAATGACTTACGAGGAATACCTGCGCGACGTCAAAAAAGGCATCGTCACCGACCTGGGCAACTGCCCGGTCACACCGCTGCTGCTGATGCTGCAGGGCAAGTGGAAAACGCAGATCTTATACGAGCTGTGCATCCACGATACGGTCCGCTTCGGCACCTTAAAAAAGGAGCTGCCCGGCATCACCAACACCATGCTGACCAACTCCCTGCGGGAATTGGAACGGGATGGGTTCATCAACCGGGTACAGTTCAACGAGATCCCGCCTCATGTGGAGTATTCTTTTACCGAGCGGGGCCGCGACCTGATGCCGATTTTCTACCAGATCATGCTCTGGGGTTTCAAACACGAAAAAGACAATCTGCCGCAGTCCAACGCTCCGCAAAGCAAACCGGAACCGTGAGCCTCCCCTCCCTCCGGCACGCGGCAAGACGGCAGGCGTGGAATTTTTGCCATGTTACGCCCGGTTGACAGATTGCCAACCATGGTTGCTTGCCAAACAGTGCCCCTTCTGGCATACTGGTCTTGCGGCCGCAGCCCAACACCACCCCGTCAGCACAAGGAGGCACACTATGAAATTCAACGAAAAACTCATCAGCCTGCGCAAGTCCATGGGGCTGTCGCAGGAGGAACTGGGCGCGGAGCTGAAAGTCTCCCGCCAGACAATCTCCAAATGGGAGTCGGGACAATCCTACCCCGACTTCCAGCGGCTGGTCCTGCTCAGTGACTATTTTGGCCTGACGCTTGACGAACTGGTCCGCGATGTGGACGTCGCCGACGTGCGGGCCCGGAACGTCAACAGCGAAAAGCTCGATTCGATTTACAACGATGTTGGCACTGCCAAAAAGTTCATCAAATGGTATCTCATCATCGCCGGCGGCGCAGGTGTCCTGGCGCTTGCTTCCATGCTGTATTTTGCCATCCACGCCGTTTATGTCTGGTAAGCGCGGACACAATAAAACCGGGAGGCTCCCTCTTTTGGGGGCCTCCCGGTTTGCGGTTACTTCTTTTCTACCGGGAGCCAGACCTCACAATAGTAGTCCTGGTCTTGAGCTCCGTTTTCAAACCGGCTGGCATCGCTGTACATCTCTACGTTGATACCTGCAGCGATGCGATAGTCGGTGTTAACAGGCAGCCACTGGGAAAAAATCTGCCGGTTGAGTTCCATCAGCGCCTGCGGCATCTTGCCGGTACAGGGAAAGACCGCCCAAGTATATGCGGGAATGGTCCGGGTGATGAATCCCGCCGGGATCTCTTTGACCGGGTCATAATTGTCGGCAATGAGATATTCAAATTCACTGCCGCCCATGCTCTCGTCCAGATTGATCCCATACATACCGTGCACGGTTTCCCCGCCGCCGGTACGGAAATGTTCCGCCCAGAATCGAGGCACCTGCTCGGCACCCTCCTCATACCGGAATGTTTTGGCCCGGCAAAGCACCGTGAACGCCTCTTTTTTCTGAATTCTGCAATCCATATTCTGACCACCTTCCAGAGTTACTTTGATTCTCAGCGGAGCAAAGGAGCGGACCGCGCCTCCGCTTTTTCGTAGAGCGGCCGGCGTGACCCCATGGAAACGGGCAAACGCCTTGGTAAAGCTGTCTGGTGCATCGTAGCCGAATTCCAGCGCAATATCAATGATCTTCCGGTCCGTCATGAGGACCTCCAGCCCGGCGGCGGAAAGCCGGCGCTGGCGGATATACTCTCCCACCGTCATGCCGCACAGCATGGCAAACCCCTTCTGGAAGTAATACGGGGACAGCGCCGCCTGCTGTGCAACAGTACAGATGGACAAATCCTCCCGGAGATGAGCTTCGATATACTGGATTGCCCTGTGGATGCTCTCGACCCAATCCATAGATCACGCCCTCCTTCTGGCAACAGTATACACGAAGTTTCCCGGCTGTGCCCGATTTTCTGTGCCCGGTTTTGTCCGGGCGAAAGGCCCCTTACTTTTCGATCTCGTATGTTCCTCTCTTTTTATCAAGATAAAATGCAAAAAAGGGACACGCTGCGCGCATCCGTGCGGCGCGTCCCTTTCTTGTGTCACTGTGCAAAGGCGCTGCCGGCCGTCCAGGGGCTGTCGGCGGCGTAGAGGGTATGGCTGCGCAGGTAATTGACCCATGCGCCGTAGCCGTTGCCCGCCGACAGGTGGACCCCGTCCGGCGCGGCGCAGACGGCCTTCAGGTTGCCCTCGCCGTCGGCCAGGGCTTCCCACAGGTCAAGGTAAACGCAGCCCTTGCTGTCGGCCAGCTTGGCCAGCTGCTCGTTCACATTGCGGAGGTTGCCGCTGGTCAGGCCGGGGCGCTCGGCCGCGGCTTCAGGCCGCACCGGCGGGATGGACTGCACATAGATGACGCAGTCCTGGCCCAGCGTTTCCCGCAGCGTGTCCAGCATGGCCCCGTAGTAAGTCAGAAAGCGGTCCTCGGCGCCGGCGGTGGTCAGGGTGTTGGTGCCCAGCAGGATATACAGCTTTTTGGGCTGGGCCGCGGCCAAGACGTCCAGGGCGATCTCGTCCCCGCGGGTCATGTGGTTGACGGTCATCCGGTTGACGATGGTGTCGGGGCCCGCCCCGATATAGCCGCAGATCAGCGCGCCGCCCAGGTTGATGTCATAGTCGGTGAAGCCCACCGTCAGGCTGTCCCCCAGGAAAGCCGCGTCGGCAAAGTAGCTCAGGTCCACCTGGCCAGTGGCGGGCTGGCGGATGACGCTGCTGTCATAGGCGCGGACGGTATAAGCCCCCGGGCTCTGGCGGGCCGGGCCGAAGTCCAGCACTTCCGCCGCGGCGCCCCCCTCCCCCGGCTGCATGGGCAGCGGGGCCAGGATGCCCTCCACCGTGCCGCTGGGCAGGGTGTCGGGCACGGCGGGCGCGGCCTCCCGCTGGGCCGTCTCCAAAATGGCGGTGATGGCCAGCGACAGCAGCAGGATCGCCGCCACGCAGGCCGCCAGTTTCAGCTTGCCGTATTTGCTCCGCTGCTTGGCGCGGCGGCGGGCGTAGTTGTATTCGTGTGAAATACCCATGGTATGCTTTACTCTCCTAAATAATTTGGGCCGGCTGCCGCCGGCGCTCAAAGATATATTGATTCTATCATAAATTTTTTCACTCTGCAACCAAGTTGGGTCTTGCATACAACGCGAGAAACGGTTACAATAGGATTGGGACAAAATTCCAGCAACCTGCAAAAAGCTCTTTCACCGCGAAAAGCATTTTTGTATGGATTTCAGCTTGTTTCACGTCCCGCCCGCGCGGCGCAATGCAGGGCCCGCAGCGGCGCAAACGATTGGTATCTAGGATAAGAAGGAGCAAATCATGTCAAACAATGTGATCGTCGGACAGTCCGGCGGCCCCACCGCCGTCATCAATTCCAGCCTGGCAGGGGTTTACAAGACGGCCCGCAGCCTGGGCGCCGGCAAAGTGTACGGGATGAAGTATGGCATCGAGGGCCTGCTCAAGGAGGAGATCGTGGACCTCAACGTCCTGCTGGACGACCGGATGAGCATCGAACTGCTCAAACGGACCCCGTCCAGCTTCCTGGGCAGCTGCCGCTACAAACTGCCCGACCCCGAGACGGACAGCGTGCCTTTCATCCAGCTGTTCACCCTCTTTGACAAATACGACATCTGCGCGGTGTTCTACATCGGCGGCAACGACTCGATGGACACCATCGCCAAGCTGAGCCGCTACGGCCAGAAAGTGGGCAGCCCGGTGCGGTTCATCGGCGTGCCCAAGACCATCGACAACGACCTGTGCCTGACCGACCACACCCCCGGCTACGGCTCGGCCGCCAAGTACATCGCCACCATCCTGAAAGAAGTGATCCGCGACTCCTCGGTCTACGACCTGCGCAGCGTGACGGTGGCCGAGATCATGGGCCGCCATGCCGGCTGGCTGGCCGGCGCGGCCTGCCTGGCTTCGGGCGAGGACTGCGACGGCCCCGACCTGATTTTGCTGCCCGAAGTGCCCTTTGACCCCGAAAAGTTCCTGGCACGGGTGGACGAGCTGCAGAGCCGGAAATCCAATGTCATCATCGCCGCCAGCGAGGGCGTCCGCACCGCCGACGGCACTTATCTGTGCGACCTGGTGTCCACCGCGGGCCAGCTGGACGCATTCGGCCACAAGGCCATCCTCAGCGGCACCAGCCGGTATCTGTCCGAGCTGATCCACGAGCGCCTGGGCTGCAAGAGCCGGGCCATCGAGTTTTCCACCCTGCAGCGCTGCGCCAGCCACCTGGCCAGCCGCACCGATGTGACCGAGGCATACGCCGTGGGCGGCGCCGCTGCCGCCGCGGCCTTTGCGGGCGAGAGCGGCCGCATGATCGCCCTCAAGCGGATGAGCGGCTATCCCTACCAGTGCGTCACCGAGTCGGTGGACGTGCAGCAGGTGGCCAACCTGGAAAAAAAGGTGCCCCTCGAGTGGATCACCCCCGACGGGATGCATGTGACTTCCAGCTTTGAGGAGTATGCCCGCCCGCTGATCCTGGACGAGCTGACCCCCATTTATGTGAACGGCACCCCCCGCCACGTCCACCTGTAAAGCCCGGGTGCCCCGGCTGCCGGCCGTCCACGATGTCCCCTGAAGTTCTTTCCCGGGCAGACCCCTGTCCGGCCAAGATAAATAAAACACAGTGTAAAAGGAGAAAAGAATCATGGGTAAAAACGCGATCGTCGGACAGTCCGGCGGCCCTACTTCCGTCATCAACGCAAGTCTGGCCGGTGTTTTTGAGAGCTGCAAGAACCGCGGCGCAGAGATCGTCTACGGGATGCGCAACGGCGTGGCCGGCCTGCTGGAGGAGCGGGTGGTCGACCTTTCCACCGTGCTGAAGGACGACCTGGACATCGAGCTGCTCAAACGGACGCCCTCCAGCTTCCTGGGCAGCTGCCGCTACAAGCTGCCCGACTGGCACGAGGACGAAGCCGTCTACAAAAAGCTGTTCGACATCCTGGAAAAGCTGGACATCGGCTACTTCTTCTACATCGGCGGCAACGACTCGATGGACACCATCGGCAAGCTGGCCGACTACGGCGCACGGACCGGCAGCGACATCCGCTTCATGGGCGTGCCCAAGACCATCGACAACGACCTGATGGTCACCGACCACACCCCCGGCTACGGCTCGGCTGCCAAGTACATCGGCGTGGTCATGAAGGAGATCATCCGGGACGCCACCGTCTACGGCACCAAGTACGTCACCATCGTGGAGATCATGGGCCGCAATGCCGGCTGGCTGACCGCCGCGGCTGCCCTGGCCAAGGGCGACGACTGCGAGGGCGTGGACATGATCTGCCTGCCCGAAGTCCCCTTCCATGTGGACCGCTTCATCGAAAAGGTCCGGGTCATGCAGGAGAAGAAGCCCAGCATCGTCATCGCCGTGTCGGAAGGCGTCAAGCTGGAGGACGGCCGTTACGTCTGCGAGCTGGCCGACGACGTCCATGCTGTGGACGCTTTCGGCCACAAAGCCCTGACCGGCACCGCCCGCTTCCTGGCCAACACGGTGGCCCGCTCTCTGGACACCAAGACCCGCTGCATCGAGCTCTCTACTCTGCAGCGCTGCGCCGGCCATCTGACCAGCCGCACCGACATCACCGAGGCCTACCAGGTGGGCGGCGCCGCCGCCAAGGCCGCCTTTGAGGGCGTCACCGGCCAGATGGTGGCCCTGAAGCGCATCTCCAACAACCCCTACCAGTGCACCACCGAGCTGCACCCCATCAGCGAAGTGGCCAACCTGGAAAAGAAGGTGCCCCTGAGCTGGATGAACGAGAACCACACCCAGATGACCCATGAATTCCTGGAATACGCCCGGCCCCTGATCCAGGCCGAGCTGACCCCGCTGTACATTGCGGGCCTGCCCCACCACATCTATATGAAGTAAGTCATTTAGGGGGAACCCATTTCTGCGCGCAGTCGCGCGACAGAAATTCCTTCCCCCTAATATCCCCCTGGGGACAAAATTTAGCGCCGAACCGTGCACTCGGCCTTGCGGCCTCGCACACTCTCGGCGCTAAATTCCCCTGTATGTGTCCCGCCCGTATGCACATGTCATCCGGGCGGGACTTTTTTGATAATCTAACTGCTCCTTCAGCCGTATACCAGCGGCAGAGGGAGCAGTTTTCTTTTTATGCAGATCAGAACGCGCCGATGGTGGGCGCGCCGCCGGCCAGCTCCTCGGCGGTGAGGGGCTTGATCGCGGGCTGGGCGTCCTTGTTGTCCAGCCGCTCCTTGGCCACAGCCAGCATCAGCTTGATGCGGTTCTCCTGGTTGACCTTGGTGGCGCTTGGGTCGTAGTCGATGGGGGTGATGTTGGCGGTGGGGTACAGTGCCCGGATCTTGTTCACCATCCCCTTGCCCACGATGTGGTTGGGCAGGCAGCCAAAGGGCTGGGCGCAGACGATGTTGGGGTAGCCGCCCTGTACCAGCTCGATCATCTCGGCGGTCAGCAGCCAGCCCTCGCCCATCTTGGCGCCCAGGGAGATGACGCCCTTGGGCTTCTCGATCAGCTCCTTGAAGGGGCCGGGGGCGTAGAAGCCGGCGTTGGAAATGGCTTTGAGCATGGCCCGCTCAATGCCGTCCAGCCAGTCCAGCAGGCGGTCGGTGCCAAATTTCAGCGCGCCGTTGCCGCCGTAGAGGACATAGTCCTCGCCCATATTGAAGATGCAGTACTGGCAGAAGCCCATCAGGCCTGGGAAGTTGACCTCGCACCCCTCCGACTCCAAAAACTTCTGCAGGTCGTTGTTGCCCAGGGGGCTGTACTTGACGTAGATCTCGCCCACGACGCCCACCTTGACCTTGGGCACCCTGGTCTTGGGGATGACCGCAAACTCCCGCGCGATGAGGGGGAAGGTGTGCTTCATCTCCCGGGCGGTGTAGCCCTTGCCGGCCAGCAGGGCCCGGCCGATCCGGCTGATCCAGGTGTCCACCAGGCGGTCGGCGTCGCCGGGGTGGTCCTCATAGGGGGCGATCTGGTTGCGCAGGGCGCACAGCATATCCCCGTAGAAGATGCAGGCCACCGCCTGCCGCAGCAGGGGCAGGTCCATCTGGAAGCCGCTGTCCTTTTCCAGGCCCGAGAAGTTCAGGCTGGCCACCGGGATCTGGGGGTAGCCCGCCTTGACCAGGGCCTTGCGCAGCAGGTGGATGTAGTTGGAAGCGCGGCAGCCGCCGCCGGTCTGGGTAATGAGCAGGGCGGTGTGGTCCAGGTCGTACTTGCCGCTGTTCAGCGCGTCGATGAACTGGCCGATGACCAGCAGCGCCGGGTAGCAGGTGTCGTTGTGGACGTATTTCAGGCCCAGCTGGGCCACCGCGCTGCCGCAGTTGCCCAGGATCTCACACTTATAGCCCTCGTGTTCCAGCGCGTACTTGAGCAGCCGGAACTGGGTGACTGCCATGTTGGGGATGAGGATGGTGTGAGTCTTCTTCATCTCCTTGGTAAATTTGGGGTAATGGTATTCCACGGTTGCCCTCCTATCTTCAGCGGGCGGCGGCAGGCTGGGGCGCCTGTTCCGCTTTGGCCTCCGCCTGTTTTTCCCGGGCCAGCTCGTCCCGCTCGTCCAGCGCCGCAAACAGGCTGCGCAGCCGGATGTTCACCGCGCCCAGGTTGGTGATCTCGTCGATCTTGAGCTGGGTGTACAGCTTGTTGCCTGCCTGCAGGATCTCGCGGGTCTCGTCGGTGGTGATGGCGTCCACGCCGCACCCGAAGCTGACCAGCTGGACCAGGTCCATATCGGGCTGGGTGGTGCAGTATTTGGCCGCGGCATACAGGCGGCTGTGGTAGGTCCACTGGTTCAAAACGCTGGTGGGGAACTTTTCCACCCGGTCCGAGATGCTGTCCTCGGTGACGACCGCCGCGCCATGCCGGGCGATCAGCCGGTCGATGCCGTGGTTGACCTCGGGGTCCACATGGTAGGGCCGGCCGGCCAGCACGATGATCCGTTTGCCCTGACGGCGGGCTTCCGAAATGATCTCCCCGCCCTTGGCGCGGATCTTGGCCATATGGCTGGCGTACTCGGCGTAAGCCGCGTCGGCCGCCTCCTGCACCTCTTTCTGGGAGATGCCGCCAAAGTATTTGGGCAGGATCTCCTTGGCCATCTTGCGGACAAAGTCCTTGGGACGGTGGATGCCGATGTAATCACAGATGAACTTTTTGCCTGCCAGCTCGGGGCAGTTGCCCAGCAGCACCTCGGGATAATAGGCCACCACGGGGCAGTTATAGTGGTTGTCGCCCAGGCCCTCGTCGATATTGTATGTCAGGCAGGGGTAGAAGATGGCGTCCAGCTGCATGGCCGCCAGGGCTTTGATGTGGCCGTGGCTGAGCTTGGCCGGGAAGCAGGCGGTGTCGCTGGGGATGGTGGCCTGGCCGGCCAGGTACAGCCCGCGGCTGGACACCGGGCTGACGTGGACCGCAAAGCCCAGTTTGGTCCAGAAGGCGTGCCAGAACGGCAGCAGCTCGTAGAAGTTCAGGCACAGAGGGATGCCGATGGAGCCGCGCTTGCCGGGCACCGGCTTATACGCGGCCAGCAATTCCTGCTTGTAGGCGTAGAGATTGAGGGAGTTGTCCTCGCTCTTGCCGGTGATGGGCTTGTCGCAGCGGTTGCCCGAAATGTACTTGCGGCCGTCGGCAAAGGTGTTGACGGTCAGCTGGCAGTGGTTGCCGCAGGCGCCGCACTTGACGCTGACCACCTTCTGGGTGAAGTTCTCCAGCTCCTGCTGGCCCATCATGGAGGAGTGGGTCTGCCCTGCCTTGTGGCTGCGGCGCAGGCCGAACAGGGCCGCGCCGTAAGCGCCCATCAGGCCGGCGATGTCGGGGCGGATGACCTCCACCCCCATCTCCTTTTCAAAGGCGCGGAGGACGGCTTCGTTGTAGAAGGTGCCGCCCTGGACCACGATCTTGCGGCCCAGCTCCTCGGGGCTGGAAGCCCGGATGACCTTGTACAGCGCGTTCTTGACCACGCTGATGGACAGGCCGGCGCTGATGTTCTCGATGCTGGCGCCGTCCTTCTGGGCCTGCTTGACCGAGCTGTTCATAAATACGGTGCAGCGGCTGCCCAGGTCCACCGGGCGGTCGGCGAACAGGCCCAGGGCCGCAAACTCCTTGACGTCGTAGCCCAGCGCCTGGGCAAAGGTCTGCAAAAAGCTGCCGCAGCCCGAAGAACAGGCCTCGTTCAGGAAGATGTTGCTGATGGCCCCGTCCTCGATCTTGAAGCACTTCATGTCCTGGCCGCCGATGTCGATGATGAAATCCACGTCGGGCATAAAGTATTTGGCGGCGGTAAAGTGGGCTACCGTCTCGACCAGGCCGTAGTCGCAGCGGAAAGCGTTTTTGACCAGGTCCTCGCCATAGCCGGTGGTGGTCACACTGGCCACCTGCAGGCCGGGATGGTCGCGGTAGATCTTGAGCAACTGCTCCCGGATCAGGGGCAGCGGGTTGCCCAGGTTGGGCTGGTAATTGGTGTAGAGGATGCGGCTCTGCTCGTCCACCACCACCAGCTTGACGGTGGTAGAGCCCGAGTCGATGCCGATGTGCACCGGCCCGCACTGTGCCCCAAAGGGGACGCAGGGCACGCTGTGGGACATATGCCGGGCGTGGAACGCCTCGTATTCCTCCTGATTGGCAAAGAGGGGCGGCTCGCTGGCGTAGGTCGCAGTGGCCGCGTACCGGTCCAGCGCGGACGCCACCTCGGACAGATCGAACGCCTTGTCGGCGTAGAGGGCCGCGCCCAGCGCCACATACAGCAGGCTGTTCTCGGGGCACTTGCCGGTGACGCCCAGCGCCTCGTCAAAGCTGCGGCGCAGCACTGAGCTGAAGGTCAGCGGCCCGCCCAGGTACAAAATGTTGCCCTGGATGGGGCGGCCCTGCGCCAGGCCGGCGATGGTCTGGCTGACCACCGCCTTGTAAATGCTGGCGGCGATGTCCTCCGCCCGGGCGCCCTGGTTGATGAGGGGCTGGACGTCGCTCTTGGCAAAAACGCCGCAGCGGGAGGCGATGGTGTAGGTGCGCTGGGCCCCTTCCGCCGCCTTGTTCATCTCGTCAGCGCTCATCTTCAGCAGGGTGGCCATCTGGTCGATGAACGCGCCGGTGCCGCCGGCGCAGCTGCCGTTCATCCGCACCTCGGTGCCGCCGGTGAGGAAGAGGATCTTGGCATCCTCGCCGCCCAGCTCGATCACGCAGTCGGTCTCGGGGACGAACCGCTTGACCGCCACACGGGTGGAGAACACCTCCTGCACGAAGGGCACGCCGCAGCTCTCGGCCAGGCCCATGCCGGCCGAGCCCGAAATGCTGAGCAGGGCTTTGGCCCCGTGGAGGTATTCGCTGTCGATCCGGCGCAGAAGCTCCTGCGCCTTTTCCAAAATATGGCTGTAGTGACGCTCGTAGGTCGAATACAGCAGGTTTTCCTGTTCATCCAGCACGGCGCATTTGATGGTCGTGCTGCCGATATCAAGACCAACTCTCAAGTTTTGCTCCTCCTGCAAGGAAATGGCTCTGCGGGGATGCGCCCCCTGTGAGCCGCCACAGAATTGTTAGATGACAAACAGTGTCATTTCTTCACATACGGTATCATTATATCGTATTTTTTCGCCGGATGCAATCTGGTGGGTCTATTTTACACAAAAAAACCAGTTTATCTGTAGACGAAAAGCAAATATTCTGTGAATGACGCCCGACACGAACAGACTTTTTCCGTCAAAGTGCTTGCGTTTTGGTCCGATCTGCTGTATTCTTAAGGTAGCTTCTCTCCCGCCGTAACGCATGCCGACACATTTCACCACATTTTTGTCGTTGCATCAGGACGGGCATCTCATTAAAATAAAAGTAAAGTTCTTACGTCACGCCTGATCGTGCGGCAGATCGAAACAATGGTTATTTGCGGGAGGAGAATGTGAACCATGATAGCACACGCGTCATTGACCAGGGAATTTTCTGCAATCGAATCGCTGCAGCAGTCTTACCTGCTGACTTATGAGCTGGATGAAGCCGGCGGCGGCTGCCGGCTGACTTTGTCCCGCACAGGCGAGATGGCCTGCCGCGACAGCCTGGTTTTGGATGCGCCGCCCCTGTTCTGCTACTCGGTCCTGCGCTATTTGTACGAAAATTGTGTCCAGCCAGAAATTTGGCGGGACGTCGTGGCCGAGTGCTGCCCTGCGGCCGCACGTCCAGCCGGAAAGGGCGTGGCCATGAGTGAATGACGCATCTTTGAGCAGCCGGCCGTGGATCGCCATTGCCAGTTACGACCCGCGCTTTTTCCGCATCTGCGAAAATTATCTCACCTGCCTGGGCAGTCACGCGCTCCAGTATGAGACGTACCGGTCCGGCGAGGAGCTGCTGGCGCGGCTGGAGCAGGGTTTCCCCTATCAGGCGCTTTTGCTGGACAACGCCCTGGCCGATATGGATACAGTGATGTTCTGCCGCCGCCTGCAGGAGCTGCATCCCAGCTGCCGGCCCTGGCTTTTGCTGGTGCTGACCTGGGACGCCCAGGAGCTGGACAGCCTGTTCCAGTCAGACGACGGCGTCCGGGCCTGGACGCCCCGCCTGTCCAGCCTGAACAGCCTGCTGCTGGACCTGCAGTCCCTCTTGAACCGCAGCCCCCAGCCCGACCCGGACCCCCTCGGCCGCCTGCTGGCCAACTGGGGCGCGCCGCTGCAGATGGTCGGGGTGGGCTACCTGAAAGAATCGGTCAGCCTGGCGCTGCAGTACGACAGCCACTTTGCCATCCGCAAGGATATCCTGCAGGAAGTGGGCGACCGGCACACCCTTACCGACTTTGCTGTGGACAGCGGCATCCGCCGGCTGATCGACGCGCTCGACAATCAGAACGCCCCTGCCTGGCAGGATTTCCGCCGGCGGCACAATCTGCCCGCCAAATTGACCACCGGTAAATTTATTTATGCCATCCGGGACGAGCTGACAAAGCCCCTCCCGGTCCTCAATGCAATACCGGAAGGAGAACCTCTACCTCATGAACGAGAGACCCAGCCTGCCGCGGTCTTATGACGGGCAGGACAGTGCAGACCCTGAAACGCGCCGGGAAGATCTGCTGAAAAATTTTCCCGTATATGCCTTCGAGAGCGAGTGTCAGCGCTCGCTGGACATGATCGCTCTGTGCCAGCAGTATCTGTCCCATCTGGCAGAGGACGAGGACCGCCCTGAAGCCGACGAGATCCGGCAGTCTCTCAGCGACATTGCGGTGGCTGCCACCCGGCTGGACCGGAACCTGAACAGCCTGACCGCCCTGCTGCGCTGCGCCCAGCAGTCCGAGGCGCCCCGGTGGGAGCCGGTAGAGCTGTGCACCTTTGTCCGCACCCTCTGCGCCGAACAGGATCAGCTGCAAAAGGAGCTGGATATCCGTCTCAGTTTGGACTGCGGCGGCCTGGACGAGCTGGTCGTCCAGGCGGACCGCCGGTATCTCTCCCGCATCGGCCTCAATTTGCTCTCCAACGCTGTGCGGGCCTGCGCCCCGGGCGGCGGGCAGATCGTGCTGCGCCTGCGCTCGGGCGGCAAGGGCGAAGCCGTCTTTTCCGTCACCGACACCGGCTGCGGCCTGCCGGACGACACGCTGCGCGGCCAGCAGCAGAACCGCTCCCACTTTTTGGGCACCACCAAAAGCGGCCTTTTGCTCTGCCGGGAATACTGCCGTCTGACCGGCTGGACGCTGGAGCTGCGCCCCCGGCCCAAAGGCCGCGGCACCGAGGCCGTGCTGACCCTGCCCGCCCGCACGGTCTTCGACCCCTCCCCTATCCTGCGCTCCTACGGCGCGGAGGACGCCCGGCGGGATGCCCGGCGGCTGTGGTTCGACCTTGTTTTTGAGCTGCAATGTATCCCCGGGCTGGAAAACGTCCGCTTCAGCCCGCCCGCCGAACTGCAGATGGCCTGAAACAGTTCTCGGTTCTCCGATGGTAAGAAAAGAACAAAACAAGCAAACGGTCTGAAACCTGCACAATGCAGGGCTCAGACCGTTTTTTGCGTCAATCTTCGGATGGGGCGGCGGGCGCTCCGCAAACTTCCCGCAGGCGCTGTTTCAGCAACAGGTACCGGCGGTACTTTTCCTCTTTGGCGAAGTGCACCTGCCGGGACTGCTCCGGGTTGCCCTCATAGCACAGCGTCTCACCGCCGAACTGCTCGCTGGTCAGATCAAAGACGCAGCCATCCACCACATTGTAGCAGTGGTAGTTCCCGCCGGGACGGAGAATGCCGTACACCTGCCCGCCAAAGAGATCCTGCGCCAGAAAGGCCGTGATGGAACACTGGCCCAACGTCCGGTTTTCCGGCGTCCAGCTGCTCCGCAGCCGGGGCGCGCAGGTCTCGGCGCACCAGACCTGCGCCAATTTGTCGTACAGGTCCAGCGGCGTGCGGATACCGGGATACTCTCCGTTCACCGCAGGCACGCCGGCCTGCTGCCAGCCGTAAAAATGGTATGCTTTCATGCGCGAATGCCTCCTTTGTTATTCTGCGTCAGCCTCCAAAAGTGTTGATGAATGTATGCACAAGCATTGCTGTATAAACATTTCCGCTTTTATATCGGAACAAGCCCAGCAAAGCGCCTATGACCAGCCCTGTCACAACCTTCCAAAACATGATTTGAACCAGATTGGCATTCGGAAAAAACAGGGATGTCCGCCAAAGGACCGTATCCACATAGCCCAAATGCCATATTCCAAACAGAAGCGTAGACAAGCCCCATGCAGTCCGTTCCTTTTCCCCCTGGCTTATAGCTTGATACACAAAGCCTCTGAAAAGAATTTCTTCAAAAGCAACGGTGATGATTGTATGGTAGACCAGTGAAAGCAGATCGGCAGGCGAAAAGCTCCGTGTGATGACCGGCGTAATCGCCCAAAATACGAGTACGGCCGCTGTACTTATTTTGTATTTGAGGGAAAACGTTTCAGGAAAAAGATGCAGATCTATATGTTTTTTTCTGGCAGCCGTGAAAATCAGAACTGCAAAAACCAGCATAAAAAGACAGCTTACGATTTCATCCGTCCAAATCGTCCGCTTCAGAACTTGGAATACCAATCCTTTAGCTCCCATTCTCAGGAGTTGCAAAAGAAGCAATCTCACTGTGATGGATAAAACTTTTTTGTACATTCCCCCGCCCCTTTCCAGCTGATCCAAAATATTCCTATTTTTACAGTATACAGGAACACAGCTTCTTTTTCCAGCCTTCAAATCAAACGGCGTGTCCGGGCATACAAAAAGCTCCCCCGGAGCGAGGGAGCTTGGGAGGGGACGGACGCCCTTCAGCCGTGCCGGCGGGCCGCCAGATAGAGCGGGCCGAAAAAACTGACCAGGAACACGATCAAATAGGCGGTGTTCACCGCCGGCAAAGCTCCCGGAGGCGCCAGCCGCACCAGCACAAGGCGCGATAGAGGCAGCAGCACCATCATCACGCAGGACCAGACCCGCGCAGCCCGGACCACAAAGGGCCAGTTGCGGTTGTTGAACCGCGCGCCCAGCAGGTTCATCCGAACGGCGCCGTCGTAGAAAAAGGAGATCTGGTTCTGGTCGTAGAAGTCGGGCAGGCGCACCGGCGTCAGCAGCCAGAAATAAACCCCGATCACCGCCGCCAGCCCGAACATGGTCGCGACCGATTCCCCCGGACCACCCATCCTGCTTCCCAGGTACAGAAGAAAGCCGCCGGCGGCCAGCGCCGCCGCATACCAGAGCAGCCCGCCGCCCTCCTGGTGCCGCCAGGCGCGGTCGGCCTTCCGGTGGGCCGGGTAGTTGATGGCCGTCTGGACCGCTTCTTCCACCGTGTCCGGAGCCATGGCCTGGACGGACGGACACCGGCGGCAGAGCAGCAGCTCGGTGACGGTCACGTCCAGCTGCTCCGCCAGCGGGATCAGCAGGGCGGTGTCCGGGATACTCAAGCCGCGCTCCCACTTGCTGACGGCCTTGTCCGAAACGTGGAGCATCTCGGCCAGCTGCCGCTGCGTGAGGGCCTTTTCCTTGCGCAGCGCCTGCAGGAACGCGCCGAACGCCTCCTTGTCCAGTTGATACATACAAGTCACCTCTTTTTGCTTCGTTGTATGCATCCAGTGTACCCGCAGACGCCGCAGCCGTCAACCGACCAGCGGTAGAATGGACGAAGGCACGCTCCAATCACCCCTTCCCTTCCCTTACCGCCCGTGCGATCTCTTCTTCGGTGGACGGCGTGGTCCATTTTCCAAACACCCGGGACGCTTTGGAGGGGATGTATCCCCTATCCTGGAAGCCGAGCTTTTTCAACAGCGCCATGCTGGGTTCGTTTTCCGGCTCGGTAAAGCAGATGAATTCCCGGTCTGGCCAGCGTGCATGGAGCCATGCAAGCAGCGCCGTCAGCGCTTCCAAGGCGTAGCCTTTCCGGTGATGCCTGTAGGAAAAAGTATACCCCAGCGAGAGGGTGCCTTTGCTGGGCATGACGACGATCTCCCCCACCATTTCATCGGTGTCCTTCCGGGCCGCCGCCAGCATACAGGGCGCTTCTGCCGAAAGCACATCGTCCTGATGCCGCGCCACCAGCGCCTCGATACCCTCGCGGTCTCTGGTCTGGCCCCGCTGGTACCGGGCGCAGGTTTCGTTGTTGCGGTAGTCGTACATGATGTCTGCATCTTTCTGCGCGAGGCTGCGCAGGCGCAACCGGTCTGTTTCGATCCATGTCATCGTTTCTTGCCCTCCCAAATGGTCACTCTGCCGCAGCGAGCCAGGCCCCTGCGGCCGTTCTGGAAACAGTATAGCAGAAACCGCCGGTTTTTTCATCCCTTGCCGGATTCGCCGCCCCCGTCCCTGCGCCTGGCATCCCGGCCCTGAAACTTTATGAAATCAATAACATATATTTTAGGGATTTGTCTCATCTGTCAATGGATTTTTGCCGGAAAAACGTATATACTTAAAATACAAAATGAAATCGTTACCATCTTTTCGGAACAAAATGGAGCGATTCGCGTGTTCGGCTTTTAAGAGAGAGAAAGGAGAACGGATCATGGATTACAAAAAGGCGGCGCAGCAGGTCCTGGACGCCATCGGCGGCCCGGGCAACATCGTGTCGGCGGCTCACTGCGCGACCCGGCTGCGTCTGGTCATCGCAGACAACAGCAAGGTGAACAAAAAGGCGCTGGAGGATGCGGAGGGCGCCAAGGGCGTCTTTGAGGCCCAGGGCCAGCTGCAGATCATCTTCGGCACCGGTACGGTGAACAAGGTGTTCGACGAGTTCACGGCCCTGTCCGGCGTGCAGGGCGGCACCAAAGAGGACGTCAAGCAGGCCGCGGCGGCCAAGGCTCCCCTGCCCCAGCGACTGATCAAGACCCTGGGCGACATCTTCGTGCCCATCATCCCGGCCATTGTGGCGTCGGGCTTCCTGATGGGCATTATGGAAGCCCTCAATTTCATGGTCAACAACGGCTTCCTGAACATCGACACCTCCGGCTCGATCTACGTTTTTGCACAGCTGTTTTCCAACACGGCATACACCTTCCTGCCCATCCTGATCGCCTTTGCGGCGGCCAAGGTCTTTGGAGGCAACCAGTTCCTGGGGGCCGTCATCGGCATGATCATGATCCACCCCGACCTGCAGAACGCCTGGACCGTTTCGGAGGGCATTGAGGTGATGCAGCCGGTATTCGGCGGCCTGTATAAAGTGCCGCTGGTGGGCTACCAGGGCCACGTCATCCCGGTCATCATCGCCGTGTGGGTCATGTGCCAGATCGAAAAGCGGCTGCACAAGGTGGTGCCCGCCATGATCGACCTCTTTGTCACCCCGCTGGTCTCGGTGTTCGTCACCGGTTATTTGACCCTGGCCGTCATCGGACCCATCTTCACCACCATTGAAAACGCCATCATCGGCGGCGTGCAGACCCTGATTACCCTGCCTTTCGGCATCGGCGCCTTTGTGATGGGCGGCCTGTATGCCATCACCGTGGTGGCCGGCATCCATCATATGTATACCATCATCGACCTGGGCCAGCTGGCCCAGTACGGCTATACCTACTGGCTGCCCCTGGCCAGCGCCGCCAACATGGGCCAGGGCGGCGCGGCTTTGGCCGTCGCCCTCAAGTCCAAGGACACCAAGGTCAAGTCCATGGCCCTGCCCTCTGCCCTGTCGGCCTGCATGGGCATCACCGAGCCCGCCATCTTCGGCGTCAACCTGCGGTTCTTTAAGCCCTTTATCGGCGGTCTGGCCGGCGGTGCCTGCGGCGCGCTCTACGCCAGCATCGTGGGGCTGGGCGCTACCGGCACCGGCGTCACCGGTATTTTCGGCGTGCTGCTCTGCCTGCACGCGCCCCTGCAGTATGTCATCTCGATCGCCATCGCTTTCGGCGTATCCTTCGTCGTCACCTGGCTGATCTGGAAACCGGAGGATACCGCTGTATGAATGCACTGCACCGCGATTTGAAGCACCTGGTCCCCCTGGTGGAGGGGCTCGGAGCGGCCCAGGCAGCCGCCGACCCTCACCGCCAGCGGCTGCACATCCAGCCGCCGGTGGGCTGGCTCAACGACCCCAACGGCCTGTGCAAGGTGGGCGACACCTACCACGTGTTCTACCAGTACGGCCCCTTCGACCCCACCAGCGGGGTCAAGCACTGGGGGCACGTCACCAGCACCGACCTGCTCCACTGGCAGCGCCAGCCCGTGGCCCTCTACCCCGACGAGCCCTTTGACTGCCACGGCGCCTATTCCGGCTCGGCCCTGTACGAGGATGGCCAGCTCTGGCTGTTCTATACCGGCAACATCAAGCTGCCCGGCGACTACGACCACATCACCACCGGCCGGGAAAACAACCTCTGCCTGGCCACCAGCCGTGACTGCCTGACCATCGACACCAAGGAATGCCTGCTGCACAACGCGGACTATCCCGCGGGGCTCTCCTGCCATGTGCGGGACCCCAAGGTCTGGCGGCAGGACGGCACCTATTATATGGTGCTGGGCGCCCGCACCCGGGAGGACCGGGGCGAAGTGCTGGTCTTTGCCAGCCAGGATAAGCGCCAGTGGCGGCACATCAACACCATCACCACCCCCGAGCCCTTCGGCTATATGTGGGAGTGCCCCGACCTCTTTCAGCTGGACGGCCAGTGGTTCCTGCTGGTATCGCCCCAGGGCATCCCCTGCCAGAACGTGTATGGCTGCGGCTACTTTCCCCTGTACGGAGATTTCCGGGGTGCGTATACGCTGGGAGACTTCCGACCGCTGGACGGCGGTTTCGACTACTACGCCCCCCAGAGTTTCCTCGACGGGGACCGGCGGCTGCAGTTCGGCTGGATGGCCATGCCCGACGCCCCTTACACCAATCCCACCCTGGCCTACGGCTGGCAGAACTGCCTGACCTTCCCCCGGCAGCTCCGCCGGGAAGGCAGCGTCCTGCTGCAGTCCCCCGCCGCCGAGCTTGAGGCCCTGCGGGGCTTGCCCGCCGCGCTGGCCGCGGGCAAGCCGATGGACGCCTCCCCCTGCTTCGAGCTGGCTGCCGCACCCGAGGGCAGTTTCTCCCTCACCGTGGCGGAAGGTCTGACCTTCTCCTACGACGAGGCCTCCCGGACCGCCTTCCTCCGCTTTGCGGACCCGGCCCTCGGCGGAGGACGGGACCAGCGCACCCTGGCCCTGGACGCGCCCTGCCGCTCGGTGCAGGTGCTGGGCGACGCTTCCAGCCTGGAGATCTTCCTCAACGGGGGCGCGGCCGTCTTTTCCACCCGCTATTATCCGCAGCCCGGCCCCGTCTCCCTCCGCCTGGAAGGGACGTCCGGCACCGTCTGGCCCCTGGCCCTCTGAGAAACGCAAACAAAGCCCCTGCCCGCTCCCTTGTAGGGAGAAGGCAGGGGCCTTTTCCTATGTATATGCGCAGGATTTCGACCGCCTTGTCTTTTTCCAGGGGATGTTTCAGGCGTTTTGCTGCCTGGGGCCCCGCTTTCCGGCCGTCATCTTCCTCTGTGCTTTTTCTTGCGCTTTTCCTGTTTTAACCGAAAGCGGCGTTCTTCTTCGTCCTTTTGCTTTTCCCGCGCCCGCTGCTTTTGTTCCTGCTTAGCCTGCTCCCGTTGGAGCTGCAGGGCCAGCTGCGCCTTTGTTCCGGCCCCGCGCCTTTTTAACTCTCTGTTAATTTCACGACGCGCCCGCTTGGGATTCTGCCGTCTTTCCTCTGTGCCGGTATCCCGCACCATAGGACTGAACCGGAATTGGTTCCAATGGCTCAGAAGAAACGCATACACCTCGCCGTCCCTTGGTTCCGCTCCAAAGGTGATCTTGCAGGCTTCCAGCCGGTCGCCGTCCGTCCGCTGGAGCACGCCGACCCAAAACGGGTCCTCAAAAAACACCGTCAACGAACACACATTTCTTTGCATAGCAAACACTCCTCGTTTCACGGCGAAGAATGGACGACCGAGGAGGAGGGTTACTGACAGCGTTGGCTGCGCCCGGACTACCAGCCGGGACTGTGTTTTCTGCTTCGCACTTATTTGGTTGGTGGTATTATACCAGCTGCGTTCTCCTTTTGCAAGGGGCGGCCCGCGCCGCACGTACAGAAAACCGCTGCAGCGCGCGGCCTGCAGCGGTTTTAGTCCTTGCAAAGTTTCTTTTTACGTCTTACTTCATGCTTTCAAGCTGATTTTGCGTGATCCAGCAGGCGCAGATAAAGACAAACTCCGCGGCAGTCGGGCAGCTGTCCAGCGGATAGCCGGCCATCGTTTCCATATAGCGGCGGTTCTTCTTCCACGCTTCTTCCAGCGCCCTGCGCACGCTGCTTTCAATGGCCCGCCAGGAGCAGCAGCGCTCTTTCGCCACCACCATGTACACTTCTTTCTGCACGGCATGGATGCGCTCCGGCTCCTCCGCTACCAGCATGATGGCACAGACCAGGTCCGAAACACTGACGTTTTTCAACGTCAGCCGATAAGGCCGCAGCATTTTACGGATTTCCTGTTCCATTTTCATATTCATCCTCCTTTAACAGATCCCAACCTCTTGCAAGGACCAAACTTAATCATAAAGCATTTTGAATGCTAAAATCAGTTTTTCCTCGAAAACAGTTAAAAGCCGTTAAAAACCGTCGCATTTTTGCCTTCCCGGCGGAAAACCGTTTCTGCTCCCCTGCCCAAACGCCGCAGCCGGCATACAAAAAAGCCCGGAAGCATGATGCTTCCGGGCTGGATGCGGGGAAAATGATTTACCAGATGCCGATGAAGTGCTGCATCCCAAGGCTGACGCAGGCGATAGCCACCCAGCAGCACAGGCCCATGAAGATGGGCTTGCCGCCGGTGCGGATCAGCTTGACCAGGTCGGTGTTCAGGCCGATGGCCCCCATGGCCATGATGATAAAGAACTTGGACAGCTCCTTGAAAGGCTGGAACAGGCTGGACGGCGCGCCCGCCGCGGTGGCCGCGGTGGTGATGACCGAGGCCAGCACAAAGAACAGGATAAAGAAGGGAAAGACCCTTTTCAGCGAGAAAGTGCTGTCCTGCTTGCCGCCGGCCTTTTTGGCTTTGGCCGTGCGCCAGACCGCCAGCACCATGGTGATGGGGATGATGGCCAGCGTCCGGGTCAGCTTGACGATGGTGGCCTGGTCCAGGGTGTTGGCCCCGGGGTGCATCCCGTCCCAGGCGGCCGCCGTGGCCGTGACCGAGGAGGTGTCGTTGACCGCGGTGCCCGCAAACAGGCCGAAGCCCTCGTTGGACAGGCCCAGCGCGCTGCCCAGCATGGGGAAGGTCAGGGCCGCAATGATGTTGAACAGGAAGATCACCGAGATGGACTGGGCGATCTCCTCGTCGTCGGCGTCGATGACCGGGGCGGTGGCCGCAATGGCCGAGCCGCCGCAGATGGATGAGCCCACGCCGATCAGCGTAGAGATGTTGGCAGGCATCTTCATGGCCTTGCACAGCACAAAGGACACGATCAGCGAGGTAGAGATGGTCGAGACAATGACGGGCAGCGACGCCGCGCCCACCCGGGCGATCTCCGACAGGTTGAGGCCAAAGCCCAGCAAGATCACCGCATACTGCAGCACTTTTTTGGAGGTATAGAGGATGCCGTCCTGGGTGCGTTCCCGGTCACGGTAAAGCATGGAGATGACCATGCCGGCCAGGATGGCGAACACCGGCCCGCCCACCACCGGGAAAGCCTTGCCCAGCAGCCAGCAGGGCACTGCCAGCACCAGGCAGAGCAGCACGCCCGGGGCCAGATTTTTCACTTTTGTCATATGCAAACGCTTCCTTTCCAATTTCTGGCACCTACTATACCGCAAAAGCTGCATTATGTAAAATGATGCTTCTTTATTTTTCCATAACGTTTGCTTATAATAGAGGCAAAGGAGGCGAAGCATATGCTGGATTTCCGCATCGAGACTTTTCTGGCCGTCTGCCAGACCATGAACTTTACTCGGGCGGCCGAGCTGCTGCACATCACCCAGCCCGCCGTATCCCAGCACATCCACGCGCTGGAAGCCCAGTACGGCGTCCGGCTGTTTGTGTACCAGGGCAAGCAGCTCCACCTGACCGAAAGCGGCCGGCTGCTGTACCAGACAGCCGTCACCATGCGCCACGACGCGCTGCGCCTGCGGGACGCCCTGCGCCAGGCCGATGGCCGGCGGCATCTGCGCTTCGGCGCCACTTTGACCGTGGGGGAATACATCATGCCCGGCCCGCTGCGCCGCCTGCTGGAACAGGACCCCGGCCTCCAGCTGCGGATGCTCACCGCCAACACCCGGGACCTGCTGCGCCTCATCGACCAGGGGGAGCTGGATTTTGCCATCGTGGAAGGCAACTTTGACCGCCAGCTCTACGAGGGCCTGGCCTACTGCACCCAGCGGTTCCTGCCGGTGTGCGCTCCGGGCTACCCTTTCCCCCACCCGGTGCGCACCATGGAGGACCTGCTGGACGTGCACCTTCTGGCGCGGGAACCGGGTTCCGGCACCCGCAGCGTACTGGAGCGGGTGCTGGAAGCGCACAACCTCGCCATCCAGAATTTTCACCGCCTGACCGAGCTGGGCAGCCTCAACCTCATCAAAAACCTGGCCTGCGCCGGGGTGGGCGTTACCTTTTTATATCAGCCCGTGGTGCAGCAGGAACTGCAGCAGGGCCTTTTGCAGGAGATCCCGCTGGAAGAAGGCCCTTTCTGCCACGACTTTACTTTCCTGTGGCGGCGCGGCAGCGCCTTTGCCGGCGAATACCGCGCCATGTTCCAGCTCCTGCGGCAGTGACCCCCGTCATGCAAACAGGGAGCCGATCAGCCCTGCCAGGCCGGGAACGCACGCTTTGATGGACGCATAGCGCGAGGTATTGATGCACAGGTCATAGTTTTCTTTTTTGCCCCACGCCTGGTTGGTGTAAAACAGATAGTAGCGCGCCCGCTTTTTGTCCACAGCCTGGATCTTTTTCCGCAGGTCCGCCGGGGTGAGCGCGCCGGCGTCCTCCCCTTCTTCCCGCAGGGCCTGCTCGGTGGTGCGGCGGTCCCCTTCCAGCTGGCGGGAGACGGAGCTTTCACCGTCCAGAGCCGTGCAGAGGAATCCATGTGTGCTATAAAGTTTATAACACGATGCTTTCGCCCGGCGCGGGGGCCAGCACCCGCGCCGGGTTGGAGACCCGGGCGGCCAGGGCGGCGGGGTCGCCGTTGAAGGTGCTCCAGTCCGGGGCGTCTACGCTGCCCCAGTGGATGCACAGCAGCCGCGCCTGCGGGTAGGCTTCGGCCAGCTTGACTGCGCCCTCAAAGGTGATGTGCCACTCGTTGTCCGAAAAGTCCAGCAGGATCATGTCGGGCTGGGGCATGGTCAGGTGGGAGGGCAGCAGCTTGGAATCCCCCGGCAGCCAGATGCTGCCGTCCGGCGTGTCGAACCAGTAGCCGCAGTAGTCTTTTTCCTCCCAATGGCGGTAGGCCCACTTTTTCGAGCTGTTCTGCCAGTCGTGCTTGGCGGGGGTCAGGGTGGCCGAGACGCAGCCCACCCGGAACGTCTCCCCGATGTCGTGGCCGGTGCCGGGCAGGCCCAGCGCGCTGATCTGTTCGGCCACATACCGGGGCGCATGGTAAGAGCGGCAGACCTCTTTCAGATCCACGCAGCCCGAACGGCTGAAGTGGTCGTTGTCGATGTGGGTGATGAGCAGCGCGTCCAGCTGCGGGACCTGCCGGGGCAGGATGGGCGGCTGGATCAGCAGCGGCATATCAAAATCCTGCAGCAGCGGGTCCACCATCAGGGTGGTGCCGCGACTGTTGAGGAAAATGCCGGCGCTGCCCAGCCATGTGACGGCCGTGTCGGGCCGCGGGGCAAAATCCGCGCCGCTCATGGGGCGGGTGGGGCCGGGCATGGCCTGGCCCCGGGGGCTTTTGAAAATCCGCATGAGGGTTCCTCCTTATTTATACGTCCAGCAGTTCCAGACGGTAGCTGCGGCTGCCCAGGCCGATGGCCGCGGCGTTTTCCAGCGTGTGGATGCCGTTGCGGCTCTCGATCCGACGGGTCAGGGCCTCGTGGCCGGGGGCGGCGCAGACCAGGTCGATGCAGGCCTGGTCCAGGGCCACCGGGTCGGTGGAAGCCAGGATGCCGATGTCGGCCATTTCGGGCTCGGCGGGGTTGCCGTCGCAGTCGCAGTCCACCGACAGGCGGTTCATCACGTTGAGATAGGCGATGCGCGCCCCGTGGCCCAGGGCATCCGAGACGGATTTGCCTGCGTCGCCCATGGCTTCCAGAAAGGCGTCCTGCTCGCCGCTCCACATATTGCTGCCGGTGCCGCCGGAATGGATCCACTGCTTGCCCTCCCGGCTGCCTAAACCAATGGAAATGTTCTTGATGGCTCCGCCGTAGCCGGCCATGGCGTGCCCCTTGAAATGGGACAGCACGACATAATCGTCGTAGTCGGCAAAGGCGGCGCCCACATAGTTTTCCCGCAGCCGGGCGCCGCCTTCCACCGGCAGGGTCATCGAGCCGTTCTCGTCCTGGATGTGCACCGCGGCGATACCGGCAAAACCGTGCTCCCGGGCCACCTGGTAGTGGGATTCGGTGGAGCTGCGCGCCCCGCCGTAGGCGGTGTTGCACTCCACGATCGTGCCGTTCAGGCTGCGGATCAGGTCGCCCACCAGGTCCGGCCGAAGGTAGTTGGAGGCGGGCGGCTCTCCGGTGGACAGTTTGACCGCCACCCGCCCCGCAGGAGTCCAGCCCAGGGCCTCGTAGGCCCGCACCAGCGCCGCCGCGCTGATCTCGCGGGTAAAGTAGACGGCCGGCGCGCCGGCGTCCCCGGTCAGGTGTTCCAGGTCCGCCAGGGGGATCACGTTCCCCTCGTTGGTGGTCAGGCTCAGAGCCCCGCCGGAGGCCGCCTCACCGGGAGCGGCAGAGCTGGCCGGCGCAGGGGCAGAACTCGCCGCCGGTGCGGAAGAAGCTCCTGCCGCCGGAGACGCGCCGCAGGCTGCGGCGGCTCCGGTCAGGGCCGCGGCGGCGGAAAATTTCAGAAAATCGCGGCGTTTCATCGTTCCTTTCCTCCTTTACAGAGAAAGCCCGGCCAGCCACTCGGCCACGTCGTCGGCGCTGGCCGAGGCGCGGAAGCGCATCCCTTCCTGCCAGTCGCCGGAACCGGCCAGCTGGGCCAGGTTTTCGGCGCTGCTGCCCAGGCCCGAGCTGGCCGAGGTGCAGAACGGGATCACCCGCTTGCCCGAAAAGTCGTTGCCGGTCACAAAGCCGTTGACCGGCCAGCCCGCCCGGCCCCACCAGATGGGATAACCCACAAAAACGGTGTCGTAGTCCGCCCAGCCTTCGGGCGTGACGGCTTCCAGTTCCACCGCCTGGAGCGAGGGGTCCGCGTGCTCCTGGGAGACACGGCTGCCGCTGTCGTTGTAATCCAGTTCTTCATCGGTGTAGGGGTCCACCGGCTGCAGCAGGAACAGGTCTGCGCCGGTGGCGTCGGCAATGTACCCGGCCACCGCGGCGGTGTGGCCGGTGGCGGAATAGCAGGCCACAAGGGTGCGGCCCGTCCCCGCGCCGCTGGAAGCCGCCGCACTGGAAGCGGCAGAGCTGGCCGGAACAGACGAGCTTGCCGGCGTACTGGCCGCGGAACTTGCCGCCGGCGCAGAGGAAGCGCTGGGCGACGGGGCCGCGCCGCAGGCCGCAGCCATCCCCGTCAGGGCCGCAGCGGCGGAAAGTTTGAGAAAATCGCGTCGTTTCATCTGTCATTACCTCCTGTTTTGCAAGCGGAGCGCGCGGGTCAAGGCGCTCTTTATGGTTATCATAAAGCATAGTTGACACGATGTCAAATACCTGTTTTGCATCACGCATCATGCAGCCCGCGCATGGTTCCAAGCCTGCGCCGCCCCAGAGGCAGACGGCCGGCCCATGCAAAAAAGGAATGCTTCTTCATGAAATACAAGTATTGGACATCGCTGCCGCTCCCGCGCTATACTACGAACAGACGAACCGCAGCAAGGAGGTATCTGCTATGAAAAAGAACATCGGAAACGCGCTGGCCCTTTACCCCACCCCGCTCGTGGTGGTGGGCGCCATGGTAAACGGCAAGCCCAACTGGCTGCTGGTGGGGCACCTGGGCATCATGGGCCACGACCACGTCATGGTCAGCCTGGCCAAGGCGCACTACACCAATCAGGGCATCCGGGCCACCGGCAAGCTCTCCATCAACATTGTGGACGAGGCGCTTTTGCCCAAGGCAGACCATGCGGGCTGCGTCAGCGGCCACAAAGAGGACAAGTCCGGCCTGTTCCGCTGGGAAATGAGCGAAAACGGCGTCCCCATGATCGCCGACGCCCCGGTGGTGATGGTCTGCACCGCGGCGGACTTCTACGACACCCCCGGCTTTGACAACGTCATCTGCACCATCGACGCCACCTACGCCGACGAGAAGGTGCTGGACCAGGACGGCAAACTGGATTACAGCGTGCTGAAGCCGGTGCTGTTCGAGATGCCGGCCTACCAGTACCTCAAGACCGACGAGGTGCTGGGCAAGTGCATGACCTTTGGCAAGGACCAGGCATGACCGCCGTCCCCCGGCTGCTGATCGTGACCTATTCCTACGCGGGCCACACCCGGCAGGCGGCCCGCGCCCTGCAGCAGCTTACCGGGGCCGACTGGCGGGAGATCTACCCCTGGCAGCCCTACCCCATGGCTTTTCCGGTGCTGCTGCAGCAGGTCAAAGCCGAGATCCGGGCCAGCCATCGTCCCGGCCTGCTGCCGGGCGCTCCCTCCCCGCTGGGGTATGCCGCCGTGTGTGTGGGCTCCCCCAACTGGTGCGGCGCCATCGCCCCGCCCATGGCCTCCTGGCTGAGCCAGTACGACTGGTCGGGCAAGGTGATCCTTCCCTTTTACTCCCACTGCGGCGGGGTCCCCTGCTCGATGCAGCGGGAGGTGGAGACCCTCTGCCCCGGGGCGCAGGTGGCCGCGGCGCTGGGGGTGCTGGACACCGAGCCGCCTTCCTCCCTGCCGGAAACGTTCCGCACCTGGCTGGACGCCTGCCGTATTGCATTCTGAATGCAGTTGTGTTACCATAAGAAAAACGGCAGGAAGGAGGAGACAGCCGGATGGAACTGCGCACTCTGCGCTATTTTCTGGCGGCGGCCAGCGAGGAGAATATCACCCGCGCCGCCGATCTGCTGCACGTCACCCAGCCCACCCTGAGCCGCCAGCTGATGGATCTGGAGCGGGAACTGGGGGCTACCCTGATGATCCGGGGCAAGAAAGGGATGACCCTGACCGACGAGGGCCTCTTTTTCCGCCAGCGGGCCGAGGAGATCGTGGAGCTGGCCGACCGGCTGGAACACGCCTTTGTCCAGCGGAATGCAGAGGTGAGCGGCGTCATTTCCATCGGCGCCACCGAGTCGGTGGGCAGCCGCCTGCTGGCCCGGATCATCAAGGACTTTTCCGATAAGTACCCGAAGGTCCGCTTTGACCTGTACAACGAAATGGCCGATTACATCAAGGAGCGGATGGACAAGGGCCTGATCGACATCGGCCTGCTTTTGGAGCCGGTGGACACCGCCAAATACGACTTTGTCCGCCTGCCCCAGAAGGAGACCTGGGGCGTGCTGATGCGGGCCGATCACCCACTGGCCGGCCGCCCGGTCATCCGCCCGGCGGAGGTGACAGCCTATCCGCTGATCCTGCCCTTGCGGGAGCGGGTGCGGGCCGAGATCCTGAACTGGCTGCAATGCGAGGAAAAAGACCTGCGCATCCCTCTGAGCTATACCCTGCTGTCCAACGCGGTGCTGCTGGTGGAAGCGGGGCTGGGCTGCGCCTTTTGTCTGGACGGGGCCCTGGCCATCCACAGCAGCCCCGAACTGCATTTCATCCCCATCGCGCCCGAACGCACCACCCGCAGCGTTCTGGTGTGGAAAAAAGACCGCCTGTTCTCCCCTGCGGCCTCCCTGTTCATCCAGGAAGTCAACATGCTGCGGGCCAGTCTGGAATAACCCTTTCGCGCGCCCTTCGGGACCTGTGCCCGGAGGGCGTTTTTGCGTCCATACCATACATTTGCGGCATGGATAGCGATAAAAGACAGGTATTGGACATTATACGGCCGCCGTCCTATAATGGGTCCAGAGGCCGGACCGAAGATACACTTCCGGCGATGGGAGGAAAAGAACGTGACCGAACATGAAAAACTGCTGGCCGGGCTGGACTACGACTACACCGACCCCGAGATCCAGGTCTGCCTGCGCCAGGCCAGAACGCTGGCGGCCGAGTACAACGCCCTGCCCGCCGGCGAAAAGGCCCGCCGGGAGCAGGTGCTGGACCAGCTGCTGGGCGCTCACGGGGAGGATGTGACCGTGCAGACCCCCTTCCGCATCCTGTACGGGGTGCACACCAGGGTGGGCAGCCATGTGTTCATCAACGCGGGGTGCAACTTCCTGGACGGCGGCGCCATCACCATCGGGGACCGGGTCCTGGTGGCTCCCGACGTCAAGATCTACACCGGTTACCACTCCCTGAACGCCCGGGAGCGCTGGCAGCCCTCGCCGGATGGCACGCTGCGGCTGGTGACCAAAGTGGCCCCCGTCGCCATCGGGGACGACGTATGGATCGGCGGCAACGCCACCATCCTGCCCGGCGTGCACATTGGCAGCAACGTCGTGGTCGCCGCAGGAGCGGTGGTCGATCGGGATGTGCCCGACAACTGCGTGGTGGGCGGCGTCCCGGCACGGGTGCTCAAGGAACTGCCGCCGCCGGAACCGGCCGAAACCGTCTGAACAAAAACATATGGATAAAGGAGAACGTACGATGGAACAAAAACAAATGCCTAAAATCGCGCTGGGCGCATGGGCCTGGGGCAACGACGGCACCTTTGGGGACAGCCTGACCGCCGGCGGCCTGCGCCCCGTCTTTGACGCGGCCATGAAGGCCGGCCTGAACCTCTGGGACACCGCCTACGCCTACGGCATGGGCACCTCGGAAAAGGTGCTGGGCGAATTTCTGCGCACCGTCCCCCGGGACAGCTACCTCATCTCGGACAAGTTCACCCCGCAGTGCGCCGATCCCCAGGCGGAAAACGCCGTGACCGCGATGTTTGAAACCAGCGCCGGCCTGCTGGGGGTCGATGACATGGACATTTACTGGATTCACAACCCCGTGGGCGCTCCCGAGTGGACCCGCAAACTGATCCCCCTGGCCAAGTCGGGCCGGATCGGGCGGATCGGCCTGTCCAACCACAACCTGGCGGAGATCCGGGAGGCTGCCGCCATCCTGGAGGCGGAGGGCCTGCAAGTTTCCGCCATCCAGAACCATTACAGCCTGCTGAACCGCTCGTCCGAAACTTCCGGCATTCTGGACTACTGCAAGGAAAACGGCATCACCTTTTTCTCCTACATGGTGCTGGAACAGGGCGCGCTGTCCGGCAAGTACGACACGCAGCACCCCTTCCCGGCCGGTTCCGCCCGCGCCGCCGCGTACAACTCCATGCTGCCCCAGCTGGAAAAGCTGAACGCCTGCCTGAAAGAGATCGCCGACGCTCACGGCGTATCCCCCGCGCAGGTCCCGGTGGCCTGGGCCATCGCCAAGGGCACCCTGCCCATCATCGGCGTGACCAAGGTCTACCAGGTGGAGGACGCCGCGAAGGCCGCCGCCCTGGAACTGACGGCCGGCGAGATCGACGCCATGGAGCAGCTGGCCGCCCAGACCCCTGTGAACGTCATCCGCGGCTGGGAAAAAGTCATGCAGTGAGAAGGTGTTTTCAATGAAGATCGTTCTATTGGAGGGCAGTCCCAACCGGAACGGCTCCTCCAACCTGCTGGCGGACTGCTTCCGGCAGGGCGCGGAGGAAGCCGGCCATACCGTCGAGGTCATCGACGCCGCCCACGCTGCCATCCACCCCTGCACCGGGTGCATCCACTGCGGATATGAGGGCCCCTGCGTCCAGAAGGACGACATGGAAGCCATCCGCCCCCGCATCCTGGCGGCCGATATGCTGGTGTTCGTCACCCCGCTGTACTACTACGGGATGTCGGCCCAGCTCAAGACGCTGGTGGACCGCTTCTGCGCTTTCAACAGCTCCCTTCAGCGCGGGCACAAGAAGTCCGCCCTGCTGGCCGCTGCCTGGAACGACGACAGCTGGACCTTTGAGGCCCTGGAAGCGCACTATAAAACTCTGGTGCGCTATTTGAACCTGGAAGATCAGGGCATGGTGCTGGGCGCCGGGGGCGGCACCCCCTCCATGACCCAGCACTCCAAGTACCCCCAGCAGGCCTATCTGCTGGGCAACCGGCTGAAATAAAACGGAAAGCGAGGCACACACCATGGAATACACCAAACTGGGAAAGACCGACATCACCATTTCCAAGCTGTGCGTGGGCTGCATGAGCTTTGGCAAGGCGGGCACCATGCACGACTGGACGCTGGACGAGGCCGAGAGCGAGAAGGTCATCCGCCACGCGCTGGACCTGGGCATCAACTTTTTCGATACGGCCAACGGCTATTCTGCCGGCACCAGCGAGGAATACCTGGGCCGCGCGCTCAAAAACAACGTGGCGCGCGACAAGGTCGTCATCGCGTCCAAGGTCTATTTCAACCCCGGCCGCCTCTCCCGGGAAGCCATCCTGCGGGAGATCGACGGCAGCCTCCGGCGTCTGGGCACCGATTACCTGGACCTGTACATCATCCACCGCTTCGACTACGACACCCCCATCGAGGAGACCATGGAAGCCCTCCACGACCTGGTCAAAGCGGGCAAGGTGCGGGCGCTGGGCGCTTCGGCCATGTACGGCTACCAATTCTACAATATGCAGCTGGCCGCCCGCGACCACGGCTGGACCCCCTTCTCGGCCATGGAGAACCACTACAACCTCCTTTACCGCGAGGACGAGCGGGAACTCATCCCCATCTGCAAGCAGATGGGCGTCACGCTGATGCCCTACAGCCCGCTGGCCGCCGGCCACCTGACCCGCCCCACCTGGGAAGCCGACACCCTGCGGGCCAGGACCGACCGGGTGGCCATGGGCAAGTACGACCGGATGGAACAGCAAGATATCCAGATCGTCCAGCGGGTCCATGAGCTGGCCGAGCAGAAGGGCTGCAAGATGTCCCAGATCGCCATTGCCTGGCAGTGGGCCAAGGGCGTGGCCTCCCCCATCATCGGGGCCACCAAGGCCCGCTATCTGGACGACGCCGCCGGCGCGCTGGACGTCCATCTGACCGACGAGGACGTCGCCTATCTGGAAGCGTGCTATGTCCCCCACCCCATCGTGGGAGCCATCAACGCCAACCCGCCCGAAGGCGTGGTCCTTCTGGACGAAAAGAAATAACGCCGCAGACAGGCCGACAGAAAAAAGACCGTCTCCCCACAGGGGAGGCGGTCTTTTGCTGCGGGTCCGGTTTTCTTTCCGCCCGGCCCATCCTCAGCCGGCCCACTGGACGCACTGCACAGCCGGATCACCGGTGAGCATCACTTCCGTGTCGGGCTGCTCGATTTCCAGCGTGCGCAAAAAATGCCGTATGTCCCGCAGCGCTTCCGAAGCCGTCTGCGCGGAGAACCGGTATTTTTTATACGGGGCCGTGCAGGGGCGGGCGGCTTCCTTCACGCCCATTTCCCGCAGCACATCCCGCAGGTCCGCTCTGCTTTCCAGCGCCGTCTGTACGCTCCGAAATTGAAAATAGCCGTATACCGGCACCTCCATGAGAGCCGGCGTGTCCCAGATCTGCCGGTAGTAATCCGCAAACAAAACGCCTTCCGGCACAGGATCTTCCAGCCTCTGCAATACCTGCCCGGCCAGCTTTTGCAGATCGTCCAGTTCCTTTTCATACCCCATGCAGGACCAGAGACTTACGGCAAACCGGTTGACCAGCCCCTCCTGCTCCAGCCCCAGCGCTTCCGCATCGTAATGGCTGCAAAGGCAGTGCCCATACTCGTGTGCGATATTGTACCAGTGAAAATAGAAGTCAAACGCCTCTCTCGTCTGTTCCGGCCCAAACAGCCGGACAAACGCCGCCTGCTGTTCCTGCGTGCCCGTTTCCAGCTGGCCCGTGCAAATGATATACCCCATACCTGCCTCCCATCGCTGTACGCAGCTTTCTACAGGATAGGATAGCACAGCCGCTCGTGTTTGGCAAGACGCAAGGGAGGAAGGAAACGGAAACAGGCTTATTGACAATCCGGCGAAACTGTGCTATCGTAATCCCATCAACGCAAGGAGACATAACAATGATTGGATTCATCTTTCATCTGAATCTCAATTCGTCTGTGAATGCGAACGCAAAGCATTTTTACGGGCTTACATTGTTATGCTCTTTTGACGGATAGCCGTTTGCGGCAGACGAAGGAAGAACGCAGTGCAAGCTTGACCATTTGGTTTTGCTTGCACTGCTTTTTTATTTTCGAAACGGAGGAATCCATCATGCAAACACCATCGCCCAAAACACTGCGGACCAAGATCATCCTACTGGAGCTTTTATCGACCCAATCCCTCATCATCCCTGTCAAAACTCTGTACCTGATTCATTTTTTGATGCAGAACGCCGACATTTCCTTTTTCAAGCTGATCTTTACCTTTTTCTCCTTCGCTTTTGAGCTGCCCAGCGGTTATTTTTCCGACCGGTACGGCAACCGGCACGCCGTTCTTTTATCCCGTGCGCTGATCGCGTCCTCCTTTTTGTTCTACCTGCTTTTGCCGGATTTTTCCGGCTTTGTCCTCGCCAACCTACTGCTCGGAATCGGAGACGCCTGGGAGTCTGGCGCCAAGGATTCCTATTTTCTGGTTCTGTGCTCCGGGCCTCAGCTGGACTACCGGCAGTTCAAAATCGACCTTGCCAAATACAGCTATGCCGTCAATTTCTGCCTTGCTTTCGTCAGTACCATGCTGTACGCCCAGAGCATCTATCTGCCGGTCCTGTTTACGGTCCTCTTTTACGCGGCCGCCACAGCCCTGCTCCTGACCATGCCGGACGATGCCTGCCGCGCATCCCGCGGACAAACGCAAAGTTTCCTGTCGCTTTCCGGTCAGGTGGTCAGCAAGATCCTGAAAAACCGAGCACTCGTGATGGAAATGATCTTCGCTACCACCTGCACTTCCATTCTGATTTCCAACTTTGATTTCTATTCTTCCCTGTTCGCATCTGCCGGCATTTCTGTACAGGCCATCGGTGTCATCTATTCTTCTTTCAGCCTCATCAACATTCTGGGAGTCAAGTTGTATGACCGCTTTCGCTCTGCCTTTCTTTCCCGGCTGTTTCTTTTCCTCATGCCGTTCAGTTTTCTTTTGCTGGTGAGCGGCCAGGCGGCCCTGCTTCTAATTGGCGTCTTTCTGCAGGAATTGTGCTTTGCCTACTACAGCCTGAATCTCAACATCTGCGTCATTGACAGCATTGATGACAAAACCAGCAGTTCCTATTACCAGTCTGTCATCAGTTTCATGACGGTCTTGCTGCGCATCGTGCTGACCTCTGCCATCACCTTTGCCTTTGCGCTGTTAGATTTCAGCACTGTCTATGGATTGTTTGCCGCCGTCACGCTTTGCGTAACGGTATGCTACTTTGCGTTCCGGCGCCTGCCGGGCTAACCCCATGCAAAAAGCGCCCTGCCGCGGGGATGCCGCGGCAGGGCGTCTGCGATTGGTTTGGAATGGGTGTAAGGGGACGGGTCAGTCTTTCTTGACCGCCACCAGGACGCGGATCTTGTTGCCGGCGGTGCAGCCGAGGTTGTCGTACCAGCCGATCAGGTAGTATTCCTCGGGGTTGACCTGGGCCAGGGTGGTGGGGTAATACTGGCCGCGGTACCACAGATACACCTGCATATTATCCGCCGTCTCATAGCGGGTGCTGCCGCTCATCACCGAGGCCGCGCCCACCTTGTCGATCATGGCCGGCATCAGCTGGATCATGTTCTTGACCGTGCCGGACGGGCTGCGGCTGACTGCGACGCCGCCCGCCAGCACCGGGTATTTGACCGAGGTGTTCAGGGTGGCGCTCTCGCCGTTGATGTAGCAGACGTAGCTGGCGCCCTTGCCCAGCCAGCCCAGAATGTTGCTCATGGCGCCGGTGGTGTTGTCGGCGGCCAGGCGCAGCACATAGCTGGCCACGCTGCCGGTGCTGGATGTCAGGTTGTCCCAGAGGGTGCTGGCGATGCTGCCGTCAATGATGCCGTACAGGATATCGCTGGTGCTGGGCAGGATGATGTCGGCCACGTCTGCGGCCGCGTTGCCGGTGCCGGTGGTGGTGCCGCCCGGCAGGGTCACTTCCCCGCTGGGACGGCCGATCTGGTCATCGATGACGTCGGCGGCCGCGCTGGTCAGATTGCGAACGTCGTCCAGAATGCCGTAGGTCCACAGGTCGCCGGTGACGTTGTCCAAGATCATCCGGTCGATCTCACCGGCTGCGTTGGTGGTGTAGTAGCGGACGTCGCCGCTCTGCAGTGTCACCCCCGATAGTCGGCTGGGGCGAACTGCCCCAGCCACGCCCTCCGCCGTCGTGTCAATGATCTCAACGCCGTCTGCAAGGGGCGTGCCCGAAAGGGCGGTGCCGTTCTCGTTGAAGGTGCCGCTGACCGAGCGGGCGTCCACCCGGGCCACCTGCTCCCCTTCCCCGGTCACGGTGATCTCCACCAGCAGGCCGGCGGGGAAATTCAGGCTCTTGTCCACGTTCACAGTGCGGGTCACGCCGTCGGTGCAGGCCACCGTCACGCTCTGGCGGACATCCGCGCCGTCATCCTCGATCAGGCTGCGGGCCGAGTTCTGGACCACGCCGTAAAAGACCTGGTCGGCTTCGCTGCCGGTCAGCACCTGGACCACTTCGTTGTTCATGCCCAGCAGCAGAGTGACTACCTGGCCCACACCGCCGCCGTTCAGGCTGGACAGGACCGAAGCCGCCTGGGAGGAACCCACAGTGTACTCGGTGCCGGCCACCGTCACGCTGGTGGGCGCGGCCGCCGAGGGGGCCACCGCCGTGATCCGGCCGGCGGCCTTGCGGGTGTAGATCCAGACGGTGCGGGCGTTCTCGCTGTAATAGTAGACGTCGTAGGCGTTCAGCTCAGCGGAAGCGGCAACTTCGTCGTTGCGGTAAATGGCCGCCGGAGCAAAGGGCAGCTGCGCGCCGGCCTGCGCCACAAAGGGCCCCTGCACGTTGCCCAGCAGGATGGAAGAAGCATCCACCTGCCCGCCGGTGACGGTAAAGCCCAGGCTGGTGCCATAGACCTGGCCTTCCGCCGTGGGGGCGGTCAGGGCGTTGTACAGCAGCACCGCGCCGTCGGCCACGGTCAGGGTCTCGCCCTGGCTGCGGTTCACGCCGTCCCGCAGGCCCAGTTCACGGGCCTTGTTCAACTGGGCGGTGGGGAACGTCCCGCTCAGGGTGGTGACGTCATAGCCCAGCAGGTTCAACGCAGCGGCGCAGGCTTCCTCCAGGGTGACAGGGTTCGCAGGGCGGAAGCTGCCGTCGGTGTAGCCGCTCATCCAGCCCTGGCTCACCGCAATGCGGATGGCGGGGGCCAGCGGGTCGCTGCCGACCACGTCGGTGAACAGGGTGCCGGCCGTGCCCTGGGCATTGGCGCTCTCCCGGTAGGGCGAGAAGGCCGCCAGCAGTTTGGCCAGCTGGCCGCGGGTCAGGGCGGCGTCCTGGCCGGCGGCCTGCTCGGAGGTCAGGCCCCCCAGCATCACCGCGGCCTGCACCGCCGTGTTGGCGCTGCTTGCGGACGCGGGCATCACCAGCATGGTGCAGGCGATGCAGACGGCCAGCAACAACGCGATAAACCGTTGTTTCATCTTGTTTGTTCCTCCCTCGTGTTGGTTAATCATAGCGCAGGGCCTCGATGGGGTTGAGCCGGGCCGCCCGTTTGGCGGGCAGATACCCGAACAGGATGCCGATGCCCACCGACACCCCGAACGCTATCGCCACCGAGCTGGGCGACGGGCTGATGCTCATGTTGGTGTCTCCCATCAAGGAGGCCACCAGAGGGCTGGCCGCAGCCGACACCCCGTAGCCCAAAACGATGCCGACCAGGCCACCCAGGGCCGAGGTGGTGGCCGCTTCGGTGACGAACAGGGCCAGGATGGTGCGCTCCTTGGCGCCCAGGGCCTTGCGGATGCCGATCTCGCGGGTGCGCTCGGCCACCGACACCATCATGATGTTCATGATGCCGATGCCGCCCACCAGCAGGGAGATGGCCGCGATGACGGTCAGGACCGACACCACCATGCCGATCATGCTGCTGAAGGTGTTCAGCACCTCCGAAAGGCTGGTGACAAAGTAGCTGTCCTCCGAATGGGTCAGCTCCTGCAGCCCTGCCTCCAGCACGGCCTTGCCCTCCGCCACCTGTTCCTCGGTGACGGTGGTGACGCCGTAAGAAGATACGGTGGCGTTGCGGGCCACCCGCTGAGCAGTGGTGTAGGGGATGTAAACATAGTCGTCCGAGCTGCCTTCCTGCAGGGAGGGGTCCTCCACTTCCGCCGCGGCCACCCCGACGATGGTGAACTGGTTGGGCCCCAGCTTGATGGTCTGACCGACGGCGTTGCCGCCGTAGCCCACCCGGTCGATGTAGTCGCCCACCACGCAGACCCGCTTGTATTCGGCGCAGTCCACGAACTGGATGCCGCGGCCCTTCGCAATGGTGGTGCCGGTCATGCCGGCATAGGCTTCACTGACGCCGACGGCGGTGGTCTGGCTGAAACTCTTGGTCCCTACCTTGACCGCCGAACTGGTGCGGTCCATGTTGACGATGGGCGAAATGCCCGAGAACAGGTCCGGCCGCTCCTCGGTGATCGCGTACATCTCGTCGATATCCACGTTGCGGGCCCGCGGGCCGAACACGTTCACCTGCAGCAGGTTCATCCCCATGGAAGAAACGCTGGCCCGCATGCTCTGGGTCAGGCCGTTGCCCAGGCCCACGATGATCATCACGGCCATGATGCCGATGATGATGCCCAGCATGGTGAGCAGGGTGCGGAATTTGTTGCTGGCAATGTTCTTCAGCGCCTGCCGGACCGTTTCGTAGAGCATATTCAGATTCATGCGCTGCCCTCCTGCTCCGGTTCTGCCTCGTCTGCCTGCACGCTGAAGGTGGGCTGCACCACCGCCTCGGGGGAATGGGCGTCGCCGTCATAGACGATGTGCCCGTCCTCCAGACGGATGATCCGCTCGGCCTGCACCGCGATGGAGTTGTCATGGGTAATCAGGACCACGGTGTTCCCCTGCCGGTGCAGCTTTTGCAGAATGCCCAGCACCTCGCGGCCGGTGTGGCTGTCCAGCGCGCCGGTGGGCTCGTCGGCCAGGATGACCGCCGGGCCGCCGGCCAGCGCCCGGGCGATGGAAGCACGCTGCTGCTGGCCGCCCGAAAGCTGGCTGGGTTTGTTGTTCAGCTTCTCCCCCAGGCCCACCTGCTGGAGGGCTGTCCTGGCGCGGGCCTGCTGCTCCTTGCGGGACAGGCCGGCGTAAATCAGGGGCAGCTCCACGTTTTCCATCAGGGTGAGTTTGGGCAGAAGGTTGTACTGCTGGAAGATGAAGCCCAGCATCTCGTTGCGGATCTCGGCCAGTTCGTTCTTGCTCATGCTGCCCACGTCCCGGCCGTTGAGCCGGTAGGTGCCGGACGTGGGCACGTCCAGGCAGCCGATGATGTTCATGCAGGTGGACTTGCCCGAACCGGACTGGCCCACGATGGCCACGAACTCGCCCTTCTGGATCTGCATCGAGATGTGGTCCACCGCCTTGACGGTGGTGTCGCCCATCTGATAATACTTGCAGACGTCGTCAAATTCAATGAGTGCGCTCATCCTCAGCCTCCTGCGACGGTGACAGCCATGCCGGGCTGGGAGGCGTAGCTGAAGTCATAGGACAGGGCCGTCGATTCATAGGCCACGGTGTCTTCTTCCGTCAGGCCGCTGGTGATCTGGATGTAGTCGTTGTCGCTGACGCCGTTCTCCACCTTGACGTAGACGTAGCCCTCGGGGGCGGTCATGCTGGGGTCGGCGTTGGCGGCACTGGGCGAATCTGCCGTAATCAGGACGTAATTGCCGCGGATGACCGCCGCGTTGGGGATGGACAGGGCGTTATCCGCGCTGGCCACCTCGATCTCAGCGGTGGCGTTCATGCCGGGCAGCAGCTCGCCGTAATCGTCGATGCGGATGGTGACGGGGTAGGTCGTGGTGCCGGAAGTGGTGGTGCCCGCCGAGGAGACGTTGGTCACTACACCCTCAAAGGTCTTGTCGGGGATGGCGTCGGCGGTGATGCGGACGTCCTGCCCTTCCTTCATCGAGAGGATCTGCAGCTCGTCCACGTTCAAGGTCATTTCCAGGTAGCGCAGGTCATGGATGATGCACATGGGGGTGGTCGCCGTGGCGGCGCTGTCGTTGCCCACCGTCTCCCCTGCCTGGACGTTCTTCTGGATGATAGTGCCGCTGATGGGTGCGGTGATGGTGTAGTTGTCCAGGGTGTTCTCCGCATCTTCCACCGACAGCTGGGCGCTGCGCAGATTGTCGGCCGCCTGCTCCACCTGGCGCTCGAGGTTATCGCTGGTCAGCTGGACGATGTTGCTGCCCGCGCCCACCACGGCGCCGGGCTGGACGCAGAGGGCTGCCACCGTGCCGCTGGATGCGGCGGTGAGCACCTGCTCTTTCTGATAGCTAAAGCGGGCCGAACCCAGGGCGCTGACCCCGCCCACCGAGGCGGTGGCCGCCTGGGCCGAAGTCAGGCTGCCGCTGTTGGGCACCGCGATGACCACCGAGCGGACCAGCATATTGCCGTCGCTCAGGGTGTCCGCGCCCGAGACCGAGCGGATGGTGCCGTTTAAGGTCTCATAGGTGCCGTCCAGCGTGACCTGGGCGGTCTGGCCCGGCACAAAGGACGCGGCGTCCACCGCCGGGAAGTTGAGGGTCAGCAGGACGCTGCCGTCGTCCCGGATGGTGGCCACCTCCTGCCCTGCGGTGACTGCGTCGCCCGGGGCCACCTTGATGGCGACCACCGTGCCGCCGATGTCGCTGCGGACGTAGCCGGCGTTGACGGCGTCCTCATAGTTGCGCTCGGCCTGGTTGGCCGAGATCTGGGCGCGCTCGACGCTGTTGGCGGCGTCCGAGCTGTCGATGGTGTACAGAACGTCGCCCGCCTCGACCACGTCGCCTTCTTCAAAGTCGGCGGTCAGGACAGTGCCGCGCACCAGCGGCTTGACCTCGTAGGTGTTGGCCGCCATGATGGTGCCGGAATCGCTGAACACGTTGGTGATCTCCCGCCGCTGCGGGTTGACCTGGGTATAGTTGACGCTGCCCGACGCAGGCTTGGCCTGGTTTTTGGGCAGGAACAGGACAGCGGCCACCACCACTACCACAGCGCCGGCGGCGATCCGCTTCCAGTTGCGCTTGAGGAACGGTTTGACCCCTTTGCCCTGGGCCGCAGCCCCCGGGCTGAGGGCTGCATTCTGCCCGGCCTTGTCCTCCTGTTTTTTCTTAAACATGGTTGATACCCCTCCTTATGGTTCGGTTTACCAACAGCATACCATGCCAATCTTGAGGAAATCTTAATACATCCTTGATTTTACCTTGAGATTTGGCGTTTTCTGCCGCGGAAGCCAGGTTTTTCTAAAGAATCCTAAAGAGAACTTTCAAAGTATACCTCTAAAAAAAGGGAAATATGTGAGAAAAGGGTAAAGATTGCGTCCCGCTTGTAAACTTTCCATGAACAAAATGTTCTGCCTCAGACGGTGCGGACGTCCTCAAGGCTGACCCCCTTGCAGCGGGCCAGCTGGACCGTCCCGCCGCCCGCCAGCGCGATGCGGCGGAGCGTCACATCCTGCAGCTCATAGCCAGGCCCGTCGAAGCCCTCCAGCTGGATGGGCACGCAGGGTGCAAAACCGCTGCCCTGCCCGCCGTCCAGTGCCTGGTCGGCGTCGAGGCAGCGGCCGGTCAGCGTCAGGTCCTCAAACAGCATCTCCCGGAAGATGGGCGGCCGGGGCCCGGGGACGCCGTCGTCGTTGTAGCCCACCTGGCAGACCATCACTCGGGGCAGGGTGCACCGCCGCACCGAAAGGCCCCTCACGCCGCCGCCCCGCTTCCGGGTGCCCTTGACCATCAGCCCATACTGGGAGTTGGCTAGGTCGCAGTCCCAGACGGCCACATCCTCGATGCCGCCGCTGATCTCACTGCCGATGCAGATGCCGTGGCCGAAGGCGCTGCGGCAGTCGAACACCCGCACCCGCCGGGTGGGGCGGCCGATCCGGTTGCCCTCGGGGTTTTTGCCCGACTTGATGGCCACCGAGTCGTCCTGTGTATAAAAGGTGGAGGCAAACAGGGTGCATCCCTCGCTGGAATCGGGGTCCCAGCCGTCGCCGTTCCAGATCCCCTGCGAGCGGAAGGTGCAGTGGTCGGTGACGACGTCCCGGCAATAGACCATGTGCACGTTCCAGCTGGGGCCGTCGGCCAGCGTCAGGCCGGAGATGCGGACGTTCTGGCAGTTGGACAGGTTGATGAGCCGCCCCCGCACCCGGCCGGGGATGGTATTCTCATTCTCGCAGGTCTTGACCAGGTCCTGCATGGCGGCCAGCTGGTCTTTCATTCGCTCCTTTTCCGACTGGATGGTGGCCCAGGCCAGGGCGTAGCCGCCGCCCCGGATGGTCCCCTCGCCCCAGATGCGGACATTGCGGCAGTTGGGCCCGGCGGTGTGGTCCAGCGTGCCGAAGTTGAGCAGGCTGGCGTAGCACTCCATCTCGGCGCCCTCAAACCGGCTGCGGATACGGGGCGCATAGGCTTCCGGCTCCTCTGCGCCCTGCAGCACAGCGCCTTCGGCCAGATACAGCTCCATATCGCTGTGCCCAAACAGCGCCCCGCTCCGGTAGACCCCCGCCGGGAAGTAGACGCAGTCACCTGCCCCGCAGGCATCCAAGGCCCGCTGCAGGGCGGCGGTGTCGTCGGTTTGGCCGTCGCCCACCGCGCCAAACGGCGGAGCAGTGACGTTCAGGCGGCGCTTTTCCGTCTCGGTCCGGGCCTGCACCGCTCCCAGCGGGCGGACCTCGATCTGGTAACTTGTATCGGGCGCAAGGCCCCGCAGGGTAAAGTGAGTCCTGCCGGTGCTGCCGCGGCGCGCGCCGTCCAGCAGGATGTCATACCGTCCCGCCGGCTGGGCGGGCAGGTCCCAATAGACGGTGATGCTGTCCGGCCCGGACAGGGTGTAGAGATTCGGCATAGGGATAGCTCCTTTCCATCGCATAGCGCTGCGCCCAGTATACCACGAAAAAAGCGGGAGACGCAATGCCTCCCGCCCGGCGCGCCCAAAGCAGCGCCCGTTACCATTTGCCGGTCTTGATCCGGCCCGTCACCAAAATCAAAAGGAAGGCCGCCCCGGCCAGCAGCACCGCCAGCCAGACCGGGCACAGCACCCACACCCAGGACCATGCGATCAGGCCCAGGGCTTTCAATACAATGAAGATCAAGGTCAGCGTTGTGACAAATCCCATAGCGGCGTCCTCCCTGTTTTGCACGTTTGTTTTATGATAGCAGATTTTCCCGCCGGATGCAAGATTTTAGGTTTCCGGCGCATCTGCCGCCCAACCGCTCCGCGTCTTTACAAGGACGACCCAGCCTGCGGCGATCAGAGTCCAGCCGCCCAGCAGCGTGAGCGGGTGCGCCCCCAGCAGCGGATGATACGGGGCCTCGCAGAAGTTATCTCCCAGCAGGTAAAAGCTGAACAGGACATTGAGTGCGCCATGGGCCAGCACGGACGGCCAGATGTTGCCGCTTCGGTCGGTCAGCCAGCACTGGAACGCCCCAAAGCAGACCGTGCAGAGGGTCATCACCGCAATGCCGCCCACCGGATAACCGCTGTAGCCGGTCCCGTAGTCCCAGCCCATCGCCAGCAGCGGCGTGTGCCATACGCCCCAGACGATTCCGCTGACCAGCATTGCTTTCCAGCGCGGCATCCAATCACACAGCGTTGGGTATAAATACCCGCGCCAGCCCAGTTCCTCCCCCAGCGGACCGCTGAGCAGGCTTGCCAGCGGCGTCGTGATAGCGGCCGCCAGCAGGAGCAGCACTCCCATGACAGGCGCGGGCAGACCCTCCAGAGAAATCCCCAGCACCGTTCCCAAAAGCTGTTTCAAATGTTCAAAATGGTCGAAACGGTCCGAAAAGAAGGCAAAGTAACTGACCGTTCCCGTCAGGGCAAACCCGAAGGGCGCAAACCATCCCAGCAGGTCGTATTTCCAGTTCCGGCGCGGACGGGGCGACAGTTTCATCCCATGGAACCCCTGCCCGGTCAGCACCCGGATCAGGATGGACCCCAGCGCCGGCATCCACATATAAAGGGAAAGCGCGGCCATGCCAGCCAACTGCCCGGCTTCCAGGCTCTCTGCACCCATCAGGCCGTCCAGGGTGATGCCCTGGGCCATGGCAAAAAAGCCGATCGACCACGAGAGCACAAATGTCAGCAGAATAAACCCCAGTGTTCTCTTTTTCTGTATCGCCTGATTGGTTTTCATTTCAGTTCCCCATCCTTTCGGCCAGTGCGTCGCAAATGGCGCGGGTGGCGGCCTGGTCGGGGCCGTTGAGCAGAATGGTGCTCCCATCCGTCCTGGTCAGCCGGACGCAGTCTTTGCAGGAATCGTAGGTGTAGCGGATATAGCTGCCGTAGGCCTCGTTGGAAAAATAGCCGAAGGATACCCGCAGGTTGCCAAGGCCGTAGGTGCGCATACCGGTTTCGGGGACGTCCTCCGCGGGCAGGTACTCCACCGCGGCGATCTCGCTGTACGGGACGGTCAGGTCCTCCCAGCCGGACGCCTCAACGGTGAAGGAATCCGCCCCGCACTGCACCTCGGCGCTGCCCATCAGGAGGGTCCAGACGGCGATCACCAGCACCGCCGCAACCAGCACCCTCGCCGCGATACGCTGGCTCGGAGGGACCGGCGGGAGGGGGATCTTGTCCGCCGCAGGCTGCTTTTTACCATAATAGTAGGAGTAGGCGATGGGCAGCGCCACGATGACCAGCAGCACCGCCAGGAAGAACACCCCCATCGCATCTGCCGGCAGCAGCGCCCCCGCCATGCAGGCAAAGCCGCCCGCCACCCAGACCTTGCCGCCAAAGCGGTGGGTGGCGTTCCAGTTGGCCTCGTTTTCCAATGTCCACTTGACGCGGATGCCCATAAAGCTGTTCTGGCGGAGCTTAGGCATATAGTTGCCCAGCAGGAGGAACATTAGCCCGAAGCCGAGAGCCATCAGGCTGCTGAGGGCGCCGGCGCTCGATACCCCCTGCTCGATCATCACCGCTACCCCACCCATCAGCAGCGATACAAAGGGCATGACCCAGAAGATCATCCCGACCGCCTGCCGGCTCTGGTTTTCCCGGTTGCGCCGGTCGCTGAAGACGATCAGCAGCACCAGCCAGTGGGCCGCGAGCAGCCCGGCGGAGATCCATGCCCGCCCCACCAGGGCCGGCAGCAGCGTCACCAGCGACGAGAGGATCAGTTTGCCTTTATGTTCAGCGAAGATCTTTTTCATCTTCCGACTCCCCTTTCAGTTCGGCGATCCAGAGCAGGACCTCCTCGAGGACCGAGGCGTTCAGCTCATAGAAAATATACTTGCCCTCCCGCTGGTCGCGGATGAGGTCGGCCTCTTTCAGCACCGACAGGTGCCGGGAGATGGAGGCCGCCGTCACCGGGAAATGCGCCGAAATCTCCCCGGCAGACATCCGGCCGTTTTTCAGCAGGTTCAGTATCTCCCGCCGGATCGGGTCGGCCAGCGCCCGCAGTGTGTGCTGTAAACTCAAGGTGATCTCACGTCCTTTCTGTGCCATACAGTTAACGGTTAGCCTAATCGTTAACTGTATGATACTACAAAACCCCCGCCGTGTCAAGGCGGAGGGCTGTTTCTTTTGCTGCGGCAGAAATCCCTTAGAACCAGTGCGCTGCTTCGTCCCGGAACACCGGTTCCGGGCCAGACTGGTAGGGGTCATAGGTATGACAGTTGCAGCCAAACTCTTTCAGGGCCGCGATTTTCCCTTCCGGCGTCCACACAGCCAGAGAGACACCGTCAAATTCTTCCACTTTGCCGTCCTGCATGGTATTTTTGAAATACCACTCCACAATGGTCTGTCCTTCCTTATGGAAAAACTGTTTGATGTCCCAGACCAGCACCCGGCCGCGGGTGTTCCACTCCTCGAACCAGTGCCGGACCGCCTCGCGCCCATGATACTGCGGACCCCAGCTCTCGGTATAAACGACATCTTCTGCAAAAATATCGTCGATGCCCAGGTCTTTCTGTTCGAGCCACATTTTGAACCACAGGCGGATGATGCGTTCCCGTTCTTCCATGTTTGCGCCCTCCTGATTTTGATGCGTTTTTCATCAATTCCTTGATTCATAATAGATGCTGGTGAAAAGCTCGGTGAACATCCCGATCGGGAAGGTAAACAGCAGCCCGAGCCCCACCGCCATGACGATGTCCGCCTCCCGAATGACGCCAATGATAGCGAAGATCCAGCCCAGCACGAGATAGATCGCCTGGGTGATCTTCAGGGTCATGCTTTTGGCTTTCCAGTCCACCAGGCGGTTGCGCTCGTCCAGTTCTTCCAGCCGGTCCTTTTTGGTCAGTGTGCAGGAAAGGCTGTGCACCAGTTCCGACACGCCCAGCAAAAGCGCCACAGCCGTCCAGAAAACGCCTTTCACATCCCATTCCCGCCCGGCAAAAAGCGGGGTGAACCGCACAAAGCCCAGCAGCAGCAAAAAGACGCCCGACGCAAACTTTTTCTTGTTATAGATTTTCATACTGTTTGTCCTCCAGCTCTTTGTTTTCCTGCAGGCAGCAAAGGTCCTCCACCGTCACCCCGAACACCAGCGCCAGCCGGTAGGCCAGCATCAGGGAGGGGCTGTACTGTCCCTTCTCGATCGAAATGATGGTGCGGGAAGAAACGTGCACCTGCTCCGCCAGCTGCTGCTGGGTCAGGCCCGCCGCCGTGCGCAGCTCTTTCACTCGTGTTTTCATCTGGTTTCCCCGCGGATATGAAGTTTGTTTCACGTGAAGTCAACTTCATATTAGCACAGCCCGGGGCCGCTGTCAAGGGCCGGCGGCGGAAAAAGCCACGCCTGCCTGTTGACAAATCCCCCCGCTTCCCCTATAATAGCCGTGATATGATATCGGCTGTGAAGAGGAGAGTATGCGCTTTTTGACCCTTGCAGAGAGCCCGCGGCGGTGGAACCGGGCAGGCGTCGGGGCGCGGAAGATGGCCTTGGAGCCGCGCAGGCAAAGCCCTTTGAACGCCCAGCCTGCGCCGGGTGCGCCCGTTACCGCGCCCGGCTGTATGCGCCGCGCCTTTGCGTCGCAGCAGCCCGTAAGGCCGCGCCCTGTGAGGGGCCGGCGAACCAAGGTGGTACCACGGAAGCTGTCGGCTCCCGTCCTTGCAGGGCGACAAGGCCCGGCAGGGGCGGGAGCTTTTCGCTTCCTTTCCGCTATGCAAATCAAAGGGAGGAAACCATTCACCATGTCTGAACAGAAAAAGTTCTACATCACCACCCCGATCTACTACCCCAGCGACAAGCTGCACATCGGCCACAGCTACACCACCGTGGCCTGTGACGCGCTGGCCCGCTTCAAGCGCAAGCAGGGGTACGACGTAATGTTCCTGACCGGCACCGACGAGCACGGCCAGAAGATCGAGGACAAGGCCGCGGCCGCCGGGGTGCAGCCCAAGGAATATGTGGACCGCATCGTGGCCACCGTCAAGGACCTGTGGAAGCTGCTGGACGTCAGCTACGACCGCTTCATCCGCACCACCGACGACTACCACATCCAGTCCTGCCAGAAGATCTTCACCCAGCTGTATGAGCAGGGCGACATCTATAAGGGCGAGTATGTGGGCCACTACTGCAAACCCTGCGAGAGCTTCTGGACCGACAGCCAGCTGGTGGACGGCAAGTGCCCCGACTGCGGCCGCGAGGTCTACGACGCCCACGAGGAAGCCTACTTCTTCCGCACCAGCAAGTACGCCGACCGCCTGCTCAAGCTGTACGAGGAGAACCCCCAGTTCATCCAGCCCGAGAGCCGCAAGAACGAGATGATCGCCTTCATCAAGCAGGGCCTGCAGGACACCTGCGTCTCCCGCACCTCGGTCAAGTGGGGCATCCCCGTCCCCTTCGACCCCAAGCACACCATGTACGTCTGGGTGGACGCCCTGAGCAACTATATCACCGCGCTGGGCTACGGCAACGATACCTACCACGACTACGACAAATACTGGCCCGCCGACCTGCACATGGTGGGCAAGGAGATTCTGCGCTTCCATACCATCCTGTGGCCGGCCATGCTGATGGCCCTCGACCTGCCTTTGCCCAAGCGGGTGTTCGGCCACGGCTGGCTGCTGATGAACGGCGGCAAAATGTCCAAGTCGGTGGGCAACGTGGTGGACCCGGTCATCCTCTGCGACCGGTACGGCGTGGACGCCATCCGCTACTTCCTGCTGCGTGAGATCCCCTTCGGCAACGACGGCATGTTCACCAACGAAGCCCTCATCAACCGCATCAACAGCGACCTTGCCAACGACCTGGGCAACCTGCTCAGCCGCACCGTGGCCATGTGCGAAAAATACTTCGGCGGCACCGTGGCCCGCACCGCCGGCAGCGAGGCCATCGACGCCGAGCTGGAGCAGATGATCGACGCCCTGCCCGCCAAGGTGGCCGCCGATATGGACAGCCTGACCATCCCCCAGGCTCTGGCCGAGATCTTCGCCGTGGTCCAGCGTGCCAACAAGTATATCGACGAGACCGCGCCCTGGGCCCTGGCCAAGGACGAGGCCAACAAGCCCCGGCTGGAGAGCGTCCTCTACCACCTGTGCGAGGCCCTGCGCGTGACCGCCATCCTGCTGGATGCCTACCTGCCCAGCACCGCCCCCAAGATGATGGAGCAGCTGGGCCTGGACCGCGCCGCCCTCGACCTGTCCAACGCCGTCTACGGCGGGCAGGAGCGTTACACCGTCCACAAGGGCGAGCCCCTGTTCCCCCGCATCGACGTGGCCAAGGAGATCGCCCACCTGAAGGCCGAGGACGAGAAGCGCCGCGCCGAGGCCCTGGCCGCCCAGAAGGCCAAGGAGGAAGCCGAAGCCAAGGCCGCCGCCCCTGCTGCGCCGGCTGAGCCCATCGAGCACGAGGCCGAGATCAGCTTTGACGATTTCTGCAAGGTGGAGATGCGGGTGGCCGAAGTGCGCGCCTGCGAGACCATCAAGGAGAGCAAGAAGCTGCTCCACCTGACCGTCTTTGACGGCGAGCGGGAGCGCTGCATCCTGTCGGGCATCGCCAAGTGGTACAAGCCCGAGGACCTGGTCGGCAAGAAGGTGGGCATTGTGGCCAACCTCGCCCCCCGTCCCATGCTGAAGGGCAAGTACACCAGCGAGGGCATGATTGTGGCGGCCGACACCGCCGACGGCGGCTGCGCCATCGCCTTCTACCCCGACAGCGCTGCTCCCGGCAGCCGCATCCACTAAAGGAGGCCGCCCTTGCCCACGGACACCAACGCCCGCGCCGTCAGGCTGGACGCCCTGTTTGGCGCGCCGGCCTTCGCAGTGGCCTTTGCCGTCCTCTGCAACTGCTTTTGGGGGTCGGCTTTCCCCTTCATCAAGCTGGGCTACCGGCTCTTTGCCATTGACGCCGCCGACACCGCCTCCATCCTCTGCTTTGCAGGGGTGCGGTTCATGCTGGGCAGCGCGCTGGTCCTGCTGGCCAGCTTTGCGCTGGAAGGCCGCCTGCCTTCCCTGCCCCGGGGCCGGGTCCTGGCCGAGTGCTGCGCCCTGGGCCTGTGGCAGACCACCGCTCAGTACGCCTTTTACTACGCGGCCGTCGCCCTGCTGACGGGGGCTTTCGGCGGCATCCTGAACAGCACCCAGAGCTTTTTAGGGGTCATCCTGGCCCATTTCCTCTACCGCTCCGACCGGATGACCCCCGCCAAGGCGGCGGGCTGCGCCATTGGGTTTGCCGGGGTGCTGGTGGCGACCATCGGCAACCACGGCGGCGGCAGCGGCTGGGGCATCTTCTGCATGATGGCGGCCACCGTCATCTTCACCTCTGCCGGGCCCTGGAACAAGTCGGTGACCCAAAAGGCCGACAGCTTTCTGGTCTGCTGCATCAATCTGGGGGTGGGCGGCGCAGCCCTGCTCCTGATCGGGCTGCTGATGGGCGGCTCCCTTGCGCCCCAGAGCGCTATGGGCATCCCGGTCCTGCTCTACCTGGCCTTTGTGTCGGGGGCAGGGTATGTCCTCTGGGCCCTGCTGATGAAGAACAACCCCGTCAGCCGGATCAGCGTGTTCGGCCTGGTCAACCCGGTGGTCAACGTCCTGCTGTCCGCCCTGCTGAACGGCGAACCCCTGTTCGAGTGGCAGTATCTGGCCGCCCTCGCCCTGGTCTGCGCCGGGATCTGGCTGGTCAACCGCCGCGGAAAGGAGGCGCGCAAGGCATGAGCATCTACCCTTCTGCCGGCCCCATCTTCGACACCCACGCCCACTATTCCTCCGGGGCCTTCAACGCCGACCGCTTCGAGGTGCTGGACGGCCTGCCTGCCCGGGGCGTGGTGGGGGTCTGCGAGCAGGCCACCCACTCGGGGGACGCTCCCCACTGTTTGGAGCTGGCTCACCGCTACCCCTGGGTGTGGGCGGCCATCGGCATCCACCCCGAAAGCCTGCTGCCCGCCGACCAGTGCGGCTCCGCGCCGCCAGCCCCCACTGTCTCGGTCTATGGCGGGGACTGGGCCGCCGAAATGCGGGCCCTCGCCCCCTATTACGACGACCCCAAGGTGGTCGCCGTGGGCGAATGCGGCCTGGACTACCACTGGCCGGTGCCCAAAGACGCCCAGCTGGCCCTTTTTGAGGCTGAGATCCGTCTGGCCCTCGAGCTGGACAAGCCCATCGTCGTCCATGACCGCGAGGCCCACGCCGACGTCTACGCCCTGCTGAAAAAGTACCGGCCGAAGGGCATTCTGCACTGCTATTCCGGCAGCGCCGAGGACGCCGTCTGGCTGGCCAAGCAGGGCATCCTGCTCGGCTTTGGGGGCGCGTGCACCTTCAAGGGGGCCAAGCGGGCCGGCAAGGCCATCGACGCGCTGCCCCTCGAATCCATCCTGCTGGAGACCGACTGTCCCTACATGGCCCCCGAGCCGGTGCGGGGCGCCCGGTGCGACAGCTCCCTGATCGCGTATGTGGGCGAGTATATCGCCCAGCGCAAAGGAGTCCCGGCCGAAACGGTCTTTGCACAGACCGCCGCCAACGCCCGCCGGGTGTTCGGCCTGGACTGAAAAAACACTGACCCGCGGCCGCCTCACAGCGGCTGCCGATGATAGATTTTGTCAGAAACAAAGGAGAATGTCTTATGAAAGCTCGTATCCCGCAGCACCGCGAATTCATCATCAACTTCCCCGACAGCGTGGACCAGGCCAAGGCCAGCGAGGGCTGGAACAAGCTGACCCAGATCGTCGAGGACTACAAGAAGGCCCACAACGGCGCTTCGGTCTACGCCCCCACCTTCATCGAGGACTGTGAGCCCGCCGTCAAGAAGCTCCAGGAGGAGTACGGCTTCGAGTACACCATCGAGTACGTGAAGTAATCCCGGCAAAACAAATACCCCGGTGGACCAGGCGCTTGCTGCTTTGGTCCACCGGGGTATTTTTCTGTGTGTATGCCCGTGCCGTCCGGGCCGGACTTTTATGCTCCTTCCACTTTGCTCAGCAGGATGCGGTCGTTGTCCAGCTCCTTGCCGGCGCGCTGGCGGAAGCGTTCCAGCAGATCGTCCACCGTCATCTTGCTGCGCTCCTCGCCCTGGACGTCAAAGACGATGCGGCCGCCGTTCATCATCAGGGTGCGGTTGCCCAGTTCCAGCGCCTGGCGCATATTGTGGGTGACCATCAGGCAGGTGATGCCCTGTTCGGCCACGATGCTCTTGGTCAGCTCCAGCACCTTGTCGGCGGTGGCCGGGTCGAGGGCGGCGGTGTGCTCGTCCAGCAGCAGCAGTTTGGGGGTGACGAGGGTGGCCATCAGCAGGGTCAGCGCCTGGCGCTGGCCGCCCGACAGCAGCCCCACCGGCTGCTTCATCCGGTCCTCGAGGCCCATGCCCAGCAGGGCCAGACGCTCCCGGAACAGCTCTTTGTCCTTGCGGGAGATGCGGGAGAAATACGCCCGCTGGGCCGTGCCCGCCCGCAGGTAGGCCAGGGCCAGATTTTCCTCAATGGTCATGTTGGGGGCGGTGCCCTTGAGGGGGTCCTGGAACAGGTGGCCGATCACCTTGCTGCGCTTGAACTCGGGGGTGAAGGTGATGTCCTCCCCGCCCAGGATGATGCAGCCCTCGTCGGCGATGAACCCGCCGGTGATGGCGTTGAACAGGGTGGATTTGCCCGCGCCGTTGGAGCCCACGATGGTGGCGAAATCGCCCTTTTCCAGCGCCAGGTCGACGCCGTCCAGCGCTACCTTTTCGTTAACGGTGCCCGGATTGAACGTTTTGCGGACACCCTTCATTTCCAGCATCAGCATCAGACAGCCTCCTTTTTGCCGTGGGTCTTGGCGTGGCGGAGGCGGGCCTCCTGCTTGCGCTTTTCAAAGGCGATCTTCTGGCGGATGGCGGGCATCGAGATGGCCACCGCCACGATCAGGGCCGAGACCAGCTTCATGGCCGCGGCGGGCACGTTGAACCGCAGGGCCACCGCCACGATGAAGCGGTACAGGCAGCTGCCAAAGACCACGCCGCCCACCCGCAGCACCATCGAGCGCTTGCCCAGCAGGGTCTCGCCGATGATGAGGGAGGCCAGGGCGATGGTCACCATGCCGGTGCCCACGTTGATGTCGCAGCTTTTCTGGTACTGGGCCAGCAGGGCGCCGGACAGGGCGGTCAGACTGCCCGAGATGCACAGGCCCACCATGATGGTGTAGCCCGGGTCGATGCTGGAAGCACGGACCATAGCAGCGTTGTCGCCGGTGGCCCGGATGGACAGGCCCAGCCGGGTGCCGAGGAAACGGACCATCAGCACACAGGCGATCAGGATGACCACCGCCACCAGGATCAGCTGGTACCAGCCGCCGGCAAAGGCCAGCAGCTCTTTCCCGAGGGAGAACACCGTGTCCACCCGCACCAGGCTCATGTTGGAGGAGAAGCCCATCACCGCCAGGTTGATGGTGTACAGGCCGGTGTTGACGATGATGCCGGCCATGATGCTTTCGACCCCCAGCCGCGTCTGCAAAAAGGCTGTGATGAAGCCGGACAGCACCCCCGCCGCCATGGCGGCAAAGAGGGCCAGCACCGGGTGGCCGGCCACGGCCACCTGACAGCAGACCGCACAGCCCAGGGTGAAGCATCCGTCGGTGGACAGGTCTGCGATGTTCAAAATGGAATAGCTCAAAAACAGCGCCAGCGCCACCAGCGCGTAAATGCAGCCCAGCTCCAGGGCCGACTGCAGGACGTTGATCGAAAAAATACTAGCCAGCATGAAATTCCCTCACGAACGCAGTTTCAAAATCGTTGCGGCCAAAAGCCGTTTTTATGCAAATTCTTCGGCGGTGACAAGCTCCTCCATGGCGGTGCAGTAGGGCTCGAACGCCGTCTTGACCGTCTCGAGGTCGAGGCCCAGGGCCGCACAGGTCTCGGTGTTGATGGTGGCGGTGCCGTTGTCAAAGGTGCGGTAGGGCAGGTCGGCCACCGTCTTGCCGTCGCACAGCAGTTCCACCACCATGTCGGCGGTGGCCTCGCCCAGCTGGACGTAGTCCACGCCGTAGCCCACGAACGCGCCGTTCAGCGCGAAGCTGTCCGCGCCGGTGAAGTGCTGGATGCCCGCCTCGATCATAGTCTCGTAGATGGCCAGCTCAGCGGTCATGATGGTGTTGTCGGTGGGGGTGAACACCACCTTGACCCCGGACGCCGCCAGCGCTTCCACCGCCATCTGGACTTCGGCGGTGTTGGTGCCGTTCTTTTCAATGTAGCTGATGCCGTGTGCATCGCAGAACGCCTTGGCGTCCGCAATGGCCTGGGTGGAAGAATCTTGTCCCAGATCGTACAGCAGGCCCAGCTGGTCGAGATCGGGGTTGATGGAGAGGATCAGGTTCATGATGGCCTCGGTGTTCAGCGCGTCGGAGGTGCCGGTGATGTTGGGCAGCCCGTCGAAGCCGGCGCCCACCGGGTCGGTGACGGCCGAGTAGATGACCGGAATGTCGGCGTCCTCCACGGCGGCCAGCATAGTGGAAGCCGAGGGGGTGGCCACCGCCACGATGACGTCCACATCGTCGGCCACGAGGTCGGCGCCGATCTGGTTCAGGTTGGACTGGTCCGCCTGCGCGTTGGAATAGTAGTCGGCGTAGTTGAAGGTGACGCCGCGCTCCGCCCCAGCCTCGTCCAGACGGGCCTCCAGCGAGGCGACGATCTGGTTCAGGGAGGCGTCGTCCACGTAATTGACCACGCCCACCTTGTACACGGTGCCGGACGCCTCGCCGGAAGCGGCAGCGGCGGAGGACGCCGGGGAAGCAGACCCGCAGCCGGTCAGCACCAGCGCGGAACAGGCGGCTGCAGCTGCAGCGGCGGCCTGGAGGAAACTGCGGCGGGAGATCATCTGGGTACGTTTCATAGGGAAAGCTCCTTTCTTGTGTGGGGAGCGGAGCCAAACGGAAAAGGCCCGCCCCGCCTTCGCTGCGGAACGGGCCCTGACATGAAAACGACCCGTCCCTGTGTTTACCACAAGGACAGGATCGAAACTTTCGATTCTGCGGTGCCACCTTGTTTGCCCTGCATCGGTGCAGAGCCACTCGCGGGGAGCCAACACTCCCCTGCCCTGTAACGGGAGACACCCGTCCTAAGCTACTGGGGGAAACCTCCCCGTTCGCCCGGCCCTCGGCGACCCATAACCACCGCCTGACACCGCCCGTTTCCACCACGCCGGGCTCTCTGGATGCGCCAGATGCAGGGTCTCTTTCGCCTCATCGGTTTGATTGCATTATACACTTTACCGCCGTAAAGTCAAGATATTTTTTTTCACTTGTCAGTGCATTCAGGTGAATTTGACTCACAGATGCGCATTCGGATGCTGCGCGGCTCGGGGTCCGTCTCGCTGCAGCCGTTGACGGCAAGGTCCCCAAATTCCACGAAGGCGCGCGCATCCAGCTGCCAGCCGCAGGCGGCGGCATAGTCCTGCAGCTGCTGCCGGCGGCTGACCAGCCACTCCCGCACGCGGTGCCCCTGTACGAGCTCATACAGGCAGAGATAGTCCCCGCCGGGCACCAGAATCGGCCCGTCCGGCCGTTTCTGGTAGAGGAAGCGCTCCTCCCCTTCCCCGCACAGGCCGGTGCCCGGGCCGTCGGTCAGGTAGTTGACGATCAGGATGCGGCTGCTCTCCATTTCCTCCCGGCTCATCAGCACGGCGATGCGCTCCGGCTCCCGGTGCAGCCGCTGGGGACCTTTGCCGCACCAGTCCAGAAAGCTCCGGTTCTGGCGGCGCAGCGCCTCCAAAAGCGCTTTGCGCCGGGTCAGCTGGTTGATGCGGCGGTCCAGTTCCTGGCTCTGGCGGGTCAGGATCTCGTCCACCCGGGCCAGGTCCCCGCAGGTCAGGTACTCCGCGATCACCTTCAGGGGCACCCCCAGGTCCTTCAAAGTCACGATCAGGGCCAGCCGGTCCAGTTGCAAAGGCGAATAGAACCGGTAGCCCTTCTCGTTGACATAGGCGGGCCGGAACAGGCCGATCTCGTCGTAATAGTGCAACGTCTTTTTGTTCACGCCGGCCAGTTTGGCAAAGGCCGCCGTCCGCAGATACTTTTTTTGCATCGTTCCCTCTTGACTGTCCAGCTGCTGGATGGTTTATGATAGACCCAGCATACCAGAAAATGCTGCATTTTGCAACCGGAAGGTGAGAAAACCCTATGTCACAAGAAACGACCCAAACCGAAAACGCCCTGCTGTCGGGGCCGGTGCGCCCGGCGCTGCTGCGCTTTGCGGGGCCCATCATCCTGACGATGGTGGCCACCCAGCTCTATTCGGTGGCCGACACCATGATCGTGGGGCTGTGCCTGGACGCGGACGCCCTGGCGGCTGTCTCCAACGCGTCCACCGTGCTGATGGTGTTTATGTTCGTATCGGGCGGGATGGAGCTGGGCGGCGGCCTGCTGCTGGCCGCCCGGCGGCCCACCTCCACCCCGGATGAGCTGTCGGCGTCCGTCTACAACCTGCTGTTCATCGACGGGGTGCTGGGCCTTCTGATGGCCGGCGCCGGGCTGCTGGGCGCGGAATGGCTGCTGCGGCTGATCCGCACCCCCGCCGGCATCCTGCCCCAGGCGGCGAAATACATCCGCTTTTACCTGGCCGGCCTGCCCTTTTTGATGGTCTACGACCTGTCCAAACAGCTGGTGATGGGCTGCGGCAACTCGAAAACGCCTCTGTATGCCGTGCTGGGCACCTCGGTGCTGAACATTCTGCTGGACCTTGCCTGGGTGGGGCCCTTCGGGGTGGCGGGCACCGCGGCGGCCACCGCCCTTTCCCAGGTGGCGGGGTGCCTGTTCATGCTGTGGTATCTGCGCCGCACCATCCTGACCGGGCCGTTCCACCCCGCCATGCTGGACCGCCGCTGCCTGTGGGAAGTGTTCCGGCTGGCGGCCCCCAGCGCCATCCAGCAGGCCAGCGCGCCGGTGGGCGGCATGATCAAGCAGGGGCTGCTGGGCGGCATCGGCGTGGCGGCCATTGCGGGCTTTTCCTGCGCCAACAAGATGTCCAGCCTGCTGCTGATGCCGGTCTACGGTTTTACCCAGTCGCTGGTCTTTTTCATCGCCCAGAACACCACCGCCCGGCAGGACGGGCGGGTCCAAACCGGGGTGCGGCAGGCCCGCGGCATCATGCTGCTTTACGCGCTGGCTGTGACGGCCGGCTGCGTCCTGTTTGCCCGGCCGATGCTGCGGCTGTTCACCACCGATGGGGACGCCATCGCCTACGGCGCGCTGCTGCTCAGCCGCCAGGCCATCGTCTACGCCTTTACTGCCATGAAGCACTTTCAGGAGGCCAGCCTCCGGGGCCGCCAGCAGATGGGGTTGTACCTGGCCTCCAACCTGGGCGGCACCGCCATCGACCTGCTGGCCTGCGTCCTGCTGGTGCCCCTGTGCGGGTACAGCGGGTTCTACCTCGCCAGTTTCGTCAGCGCGCCGGCCGGCTTTCTGCTGGCGGCGGTGCTGGTCCGCGCCGGGGCCCGGCAGGCCGCGGGCTGAATGTTTTCTTTTCGCTCCCTGTTGAAAGGGGCGGCTGCCCATGCTGGCACAACGCACAGCGGCAGCCGCCCCTTTTTTCGCGGTTTGGGTATTCCATTCCTCAGGCGCGCTTCTTTTTCCGCCAGAGGTGCCAGCCGGTATAGCCCAGCCAGATGGGCAGGGCGATCAGCGTCACGGTCCGGCTGAGGGGCAGCCCGGCGGGCGAGTAGACAAAGTCGATGCTGCTCCAGCCTGCGGGGCAGAGCACCGCCATCATGCCGTTGTCCACCCGGAGGATCTCGGTCTCCTGCCCGCCCACATAGGCGGTGAAGCCGTCGTCATAGGGCACCGAGAAAAAGACCAGGTCAGGCTTTTCCAGGTTGATCTCGGCGCTGAAGCCGGAATTGGTCATAACAAAGCTGCTGCAGGCCGATGCACAGCGGTCGGCAATGTCCTGCTGGTAGCGCTCGTAGCTGAAATCCAGCATCTGATCCCCGGGCAGCGGCTCCAGGTAACTGCCATAGGCGGCGATGTCCTCGTCGGTAAGGGCCAGCGCCCGCACCAGCAAAGCGCAGGCGTCCTGGGTGGGCAGGCTGTCCAGCTGCTCCTCGTCTACGTAGTAGTCGTAGGTGAAGCCCATGGGCAGGTAGTTGTCGTTTTCATAGAGGGCAAAGCCCTCGATGGTGTCGTAATAGGTCCAGCCGGGCACCGACTGCTCCGCAAAGCTGTCCTGCTCGTCTTCGGGCATGATAGTGAACCGCACGCTGAGCAGCCCCCGCAGCTGGTAGTAATAGGCTTCGGGGTTGCTGCGCACATCCCGGGTAAAGCCCAGGGAGGAATAAAAGTCCAGGATGCTGGGGGCCACCGTGCTGTCAAAGAACTGCATACAGCTCTTGTCCATCCAGAGGCCGAGGTTGTCGTGGGTGTTGTAGGTGTCCACCCGCCAGTCCCCTTCGGGGAACTGCTCTTTCAGGGCGATGGACGCCTGGTACTGCTCCACCAGGTCGCTGTCATAATTCCACTGGCCAAACTTGCCGATGCCGATGTGGACGATGCCAAAGATACAGCTGAACGCCAGCACCGCGGCCAGCATCCGGCGGCAGAAACGCTTTGGATCCTTCCGGTCCCGGATGATGACGCTGTACAGCACCAGCCCCGCCAGCCCAAAGGCCAGCACGGCCAGGTACTGCTCCGGGTTTTCGGTCACGCCCAGGGACCAGCTGTCCCCGTCCTTCACCGGCACAAGGGCAAAGGCCAGAGTGGCGATCATCAGCCACGCCACGATCCCGGTGGGGCGCTCGAGGTCGGCGTCCGGGTCCTCCCAGGCGCTCACCGTCATGGCGGCCAGGACCAGCACCGGCATATAGTACCAGCGGGCGTAGTAGCTGGCGTTGAAGGCGTAGAAGGCGCTGTTCAGCACCGGCACCAGGGCGAACACCGCGCACACCGCGATGATCCGCTTTCGGCTGTCCCCCTGCCGGGAGCGCCAGCAGGCCACCGCGCCGGCCAGGCTGCACAGGGGCAGGTAAGCGGTCATGCTGGTCCACTTGATGGTCCCCTCCGACCAGATGGAGACGATATAGGGCGAGTCCGGCGGCATGAACCAGCTGACCAGGATGGCCAGGTACTGCTGCACCTTGGAGTAGGTCAAAAAGCCCCAGCCCGACGAGATGTCGGTGGTGCGGGGGTTCTGCATCAGGGACAAAAAGGCCGGCCAGACCAGCAGGCACCCCAGCGCCACCCCCAGCAGGCTCTCAAAGGCCAGCACCCCGAACAGGCCGCGGGTCAGCTTGATCTCCCCGGTGGACACCTTGCAGGCAAAGTAGATGATGAGGAACACCACCTGCCCCACAAAGAAGAAATAGTTGTTCAGCAGGTTGACGGCCACAAAAAAGGCGAACAGCCCCCGGCGGCCGCTGTAGATGCACTCGTCGAGCGCCCACAGCATCCAGGGGAACAGGGCCACCACGTCGATGAAGTGGTTGAAAAAGATGTTGTAGATGCCAAAGCCCGAAAAGGTGTAAAGGCAAGCCGCCAGCACCGCATAGTCCAGGTTTTTCACATAGCGGCGCATATACAGGTAGGCGCCGCCCCCCGCCACGGCAAATTTGAGCACCAGCAGCGGGCACATCAGGTAGGGCACCCAGCTCTGGGGGAACAGGGTGGACAGCCAGAAAAACGGCGAACCGTACAGGTAGAACGAATAGGCGTTCATCACACCGCTGCCCAGGTCGGTGGCCCAGGAAAAGGTGTTGGCGGGCAGGCGCTGTCCGCCCACGCTGGCCAGCCCGTCGGGGTAGCTTTGCCCCTTGACGAAGCCGTTCATATACCGGTAAAAGCCGATCTGCTGGCCGTTGAAGTCCCCCGCGTAGTGAAAGAACCCGCCGTCTATGATCTGGAACGGCAGGAAGATCAGCGCCGCCGTCAGGGCGCACAGCCCCACCGTCAGCCAAAAGCGGTCCCTTTTCTGCCGCAGCCGCGGCGTCCGGGACAGATGTGCAAAGTCCATAAGGCGTCCTCCTTCTCCCCTCTCAGTCTCGCTGCGCTCGCCAGCGGACTGTGACGGAGAGGGGTGTCCTCAGTATACCATGTTTACCCCGGCAAAGAAAGGGCGAAGTTTGGCGCGGCCTTGACAGATGGCGTGATCGGGGGTATTTTGGGTACAAAAAAGCCGGCGGCACACGCCGCCGGCTGGGAGGTTATCCGATGCTCTATCCGTTCAATGCCCTGCTCGCCCGCATGAAGTATATCACCCGCTGGAGCCTGATGCACTCTCTGCGGGCCGAGTCCCTCAGCGAGCACACCTGCGACACCGCCCTGCTGGCCCACACCCTGTGCCTCATTGCGCGGCGGTACACCGGCACGCCCTGCCGCCCCAAAACGGTGGCGGTGGCGGCCCTTTACCACGACGCGTCCGAGATCATCACCGGGGATATGCCCACGCCGGTCAAGTACCGCAGCGAGGTGCTGCGGGACGCCTACAAGGCCATCGAGCGGGAAAGCGCCGCCTCTATGGCCTCCATGCTGCCCCCCGAGCTGGAGGAGGAGATCACCCCCTACATCACCGGGGACCTGCTGACCGACACCGAGCGCCGGCTGCTCAAAGCGGCCGACCGGCTGTCGGCCCTCATCAAGTGCATGGAGGAGGCCCGCAGCGGCAACCACGAGTTCGACGCCGCCCTCCAGCAGCAGAAGAAGGCCCTGGCTGAGATGGCCTGCCCCGAGGCAGACTGGTTCATCGAGCACTGCCTGCCCTGCTATACCCAAAACCTGGACGAGCTGACCCGGAAATAACGCTTTATCGGTCCCACTTGTCGCACAGGGCGTTGATCTGGTCGGCAAACTTGGCAAGGTCCTTGTTGGCCCCGCCCTCGTTGTGCTCGATGACCCGCATCAGGCGGCGGCCGGCAGACACCAGCCGCTGGAACACCGCCTGCGCCCGGCTGAGGGTGGGCGCGGCGGTCCTGGCGGACGCCCGCTCCCGGCTGCCTTCGTTCAGGCAGACTGCGCCGTCGGCGCCCAGCGCCCACTGGGCCCCGTTGTAGGGCGCGCAGGCCGTGTAGCCAAGGCTCTGCAGGGTGTCCACGAACTGGTCCTCCACGGCGTCGTCGCCATGGTTGACAAAGACCCGCCGGGGCTTGGGGTCGAAGGAGCCGATCCACTGCAGCAGGCCTTCGCGGTCGGCGTGGCCCGACATACCGCCCATCTGGGCGATCTCGGCCTGCACCTCGATCTCCTCGCCGAACAGCTTGACCCCATCGATCCCCTCCACCAGGGCGCGGCCGAGGGTGCCCACCGCCTGGTAGCCCACAAACAGGATGGTGCACTCCTTGCGCCAGAGGTTGTGTTTCAGGTGGTGGCGGATGCGGCCGGCGTCGCACATACCGCTGGCCGAGAGGATGACCTTGGGGGTCAGGTCCGAGTTGATCATCCGGGATTCGTCGCTGGTGACGCTGACCCGCAGCCCCGGAAAGGCGATGGGGTCCACCCCCGCGTCCAGCAAAGCCTGGGTCTCAGCGTCAAAGCAGGACTCGTCGGTGTCCCGGAAAATGCGGGTGGCCTCGATGGCCAGGGGGCTGTCGATGTACACCGGGAAATTGCCGTGGCCGGTCACCAGGTTTTTCTCCTTGATCTCCCGCATGAAATAGAGCAGCTCCTGGGTGCGGCCCACCGCAAAGCTGGGGATGACCACGTTGCCGCCCCGGTCAAAGGTGCGCTGCAGAACATCCACCAGCTCTTTGATGTAGTCGGGGCGGGGCGGATGGCTGCGGTCGCCATAGGTGGACTCCATGATGACGTAGTCCGCCTCGGTCAGGTAGGTGGGGTCCTTGAGGATGGGCTGATTCAGGTTGCCGATGTCCCCCGAAAAGACCAGCTTGGTGGTCTTTTCCCCTTCGGTGACCCACAGCTCGATGCTGGCCGAGCCCAGCAGATGGCCCACGTCGGTAAAGCGGGCCTCCACCCCCGGCGCAAGTTCCACCCGCTTGTCATAGTCCACCCCTTCAAACAGGCTGACGGCGGTCTCGGCGTCCTGGACGGTGTAGTCCGGTTCCACCGGCGGCAGGCCGGCGCGGGCGTTCTTGCGGTTTTTCCACTCGGCCTCCGACTCCTGGATGTGGGCGGAGTCCCGCAGCATGATGTCGCACAGCCGGCAGGTGGGGCGGGTGGCGTAGATCTTGCCCCGGTAGCCCTGTTTGGCCAGCAGGGGCAAATGGCCGCTGTGGTCGATGTGGGCGTGGGTCAGCAAAACGCCGTCGATCTCGCCGGGCGCTACAGGCAGGGGCTGGTTTTCGTAGACGTCCTTGCCCTGCTCCATGCCGCAGTCGATCAGGAAATGCAGCCCCCCTGTCTCCAGCAGGGTACAGCTGCCCGTTACTTCGTGGTTCGCACCTAAAAATGTGAGCTTCATCGCAGCTTACCTCCATCCTCCCCGGGGCAGGGCCCAGGGGTGGTATTTGATCCTGTACTGGTTTTATTGTATCATAAAAGGTTCTTTCTTTTCCGCCAAAATCAGAGGCTGCTTTCCGTCAAAACGCCGAAAGCCTGCCCGCAGAAAGGAGCGCTTTCCTTGGAACAGAGTTATTACCGCATCGGCGAAGTCAGCCGGGCCACCGGCCTCTCCAAAGACACCCTCCACTTTTACGACAAGATCGGCCTGCTGAGCCCCGACCATGTGGACCCGCAGAACGGCTACCGCTATTATTCCCTGCGCAATTTGTGGCAGCTGGACATCATCACCGCCTGCCGCAAGCTGAACATCCCCCTGGACACCGTCCGGCAGATCCTGTCCCTGCAGGACAACGCCGAGATCGTCCGGCTGCTGATGGAATACCGGGAGGAGGCCCTGCGCCGCAGCGCCTATTACCAGCAGGTGGCGGAGGACATCCTTTGGTACAAGGAGGAGCACCGCCGCATCGAGGCCCAGAAAGACGACCCGCCCCTCGTCCGCCAGGTCTGGCGGGAGGCCGAACAGGTCATCGCGGGGCGGGCCGCCCAGGGGGGCTCCCAGGCATACCATGTCAATATGCAGCAGGCCGCCCAGGCCGAGCTGCAGCAGGCCGCCTCCATCCGGCGGCGGTACGGCTATTTGCTGGACGGCGCGGGGATGCCCGCCGGCCAGGTGATCAAACTGCGGGAGTACGTCCGGACGGAAGGCCCCTACCGCTGGATCGACCCCGACGCCCTTTACACCATCCCCGCCGGGCGGTACGCCGTCTTTACCCTGCGCATCCGGCAGGAGCGGGCCGACTTCTCCCCCCTGCTGGACTGGCTGGCCGCCCACGGGGAGGAGGCCGACGCCATCTACGCCGAGGAGCTGGGGCTGCAGCTCTTCCCTTACATGGACGACTACGCCTGCGAGGTGCGGGCCCACCTGAAAGAAAAAACGCAAAAAGGGGCTTGACAGTGGAGTAACTCCATCCCTTATCCTATGCGGGAAAGGAGATGGAACGTTATGGGTGATATGCCCATCGGGAAGCTGCTGTTCCGGCTTTCCCCGCCAGTGATGCTGGCACTTTTGATCCAGTCCGTTTACAACATCGTCGACAGCTACTTTGTAGCCCAATATTCCCTCAGCGGGCTGACGGCCCTGTCCCTGGTCTTTCCCATCCAGCAGCTGGCCACGGCCCTGGCCACCGGCGCCGGGACCGGCCTGGGCATCCTCATCGCCCGGATGGACGGCTGTGGGGACACCGCCGCCCAGCGGGACACCATCAAGAGCGGCCTGTGGCTGGGGGTGTTCGACTTTGCCCTGTTCGCCTGTGTGACCCTGGCCGCCCTGCAGGGCTACTTTGCCCTCTCATCGGACCAGCCCCTGGTCCGGCAGCAGGGCGTCCAGTACGCCCGGGTGGTGCTGGCGGGGTCGCTGGGGCTGTTCGTGGAGTCCCACTGCACCAAGATCCTGCAGGCCCGGGGCAACACCTTCGTCCCCATGCTGGCCCAGGTGACGGGAGCCGCCCTCAACATCGTCCTGGACCCCATCCTGATCTTCGGCTGGCTGGGCGCGCCGGCCCTGGGAGTAACCGGCGCGGCCCTGGCCACCGTGATCGGCCAGTGGGCCGCCATGGCCATCACCCTGGGGGCGGTCTGCCGCAGCTGCGACCTGACCGGCCGGGTGCGCCTGCACCTGTGCGCCGGGATCTACCGCAGCGGCCTGGCCCCCATCGCCATGCAGTCCCTCTATACTTTATACATTGTGGGCCTGAACCTGATCCTCAAGCAGTTCACCGAGGACGCCGTCACCGTGCTGGGGATCTACTACAAACTGCAGACCTTCTTTTTCATCCCCCTCATGGGGCTGCAGCAGGTCATCGTGCCGGTGCTCAGCTTCAACCACAGCGCCGGGGCCGAAGGCCGCGTCCGGGAGACCCTGCGCTGGGCGGTGGGCATCTCGGAGGCGGTCATGGCCGCGGCCACCGCCGTCTTTCTGCTGGCGCCCCAGGCTCTGCTCCGCATCTTTTCGGCCAGCCCGTCCATCCTGGAGACCGGCGTGCCGGCTTTGCGGATCATCTGCCTCAGCTTCCTGCCCGCCGGCGTTACCATGATGCTCATCGTCTTTTTCCAGGGCACCGGCCAGAGCTGGCAGAGCCTCTTTGTCACCGTGCTGCGGCAGGTGGTGCTGCTGGTGCCGCTGGCCTGGGTGTTCCACTTTGCGGGGCTGACGTACGTCTGGCTGACCTTCCCCGTGACCGAAGTGCTGTCGGTGCTCTGTGCGCTGGCTTTCTACCGGGGCGCGCCTTTTCTGTCAAAACGCCGAAATGCCGAATAATTTTTTAGATAATCTTGACAAACGCCCTCCTATGATTTACACTAATACGGTTGAAATATCCGTCATAGAACCATGTCGTTGTAAAATAGAGAGGTTTGATTTGTATGATTCGTAACGATCTGCGCAACGTGGCCATCATCGCCCATGTCGACCACGGCAAGACCACCCTGGTGGACGCCATGCTCCGCCAGAGCGGCGCGTTCCGCGACAACCAGGTCGTGGCCGAGCGCGTCATGGACAGCGGCGACATCGAGCGTGAGCGCGGCATCACCATCCTGGCCAAAAACTGCTCCTGCACCTACAAGGGCGTCAAGATCAACATCGTCGATACCCCGGGCCACGCCGACTTCGGCGGCGAGGTCGAGCGCGTGCTGAAGATGGTCAACGGCGTGGTCCTGCTGGTGGACGCCGCCGAGGGCTGCATGCCCCAGACCCGCTTCGTGCTGCAGAAGGCCCTGCAGCAGAACCTGAGCCTGGTGGTGGTCATCAACAAGATCGACCGCCCCGACGCCCGCATCAAAGAAGTGGTGGACGAAGTGCTCTACCTGCTGATGGACCTGGGCGCTTCGGACGAGCAGCTGGAATGCCCCATGGTCTACTGCTGCGGCCGCGCCGGCACCGCCAGCCTGGACCCCGACGTCCCCGGCACCGACCTCGTCCCCCTGTTCGACACCATTCTGGACACCATCGAGCCCCCTGAGGGCGACCCCGACGCCCCCTTCCAGATGCTGGTCTCCTCGGTCGACTACAACGACTTTGTGGGCCGCATCGGCATCGGCCGCATCCAGAACGGCACCTGCCGCGTGGGCGAGGAAGTGGTGGCCTGCGACTGGCACGATCCCTCGGTCCGCCTGCGCGGCCGCCTGACCAAGCTGTATGACTTCCAGGCCAACGGCCGCGTCCCCTGCGACAACATCACCGCCGGCGACATTGTGGCCTTCTCGGGCCTGCCCGACGTCACCATCGGCAACACCCTGTGCGACCCCGCCAAGGTGGAGCCCCTGCCCTTCGTCAAGATCAACGATCCCACCGTCGAGATGACCTTCTCGGTCAACGACAGCCCCCTGGCCGGTCGCGAGGGCAAGTACGTCACCAGCCGCCAGATTCGCGACCGGCTCAACCGCGAGCTGCTCAAGGACGTGGCCCTGAAGGCGGAGGACTCCGCCACCACCGACTCGTTCCGGGTCATGGGCCGCGGTGAGATGCACCTGTCCATCCTGATCGAGACCATGCGCCGCGAAGGCTATGAGCTGCAGGTCTCGCCCCCGCACGTCCTGACCAAGGTCATCGACGGCAAGACCTACGAGCCCATGGAGCAGGTGGTCATCGACGTGCCCACCCAGTACCAGGGCGCCGTCATGACCGGCCTGGGCCAGCGCAAGGCCGTCCTGCAGCAGATGGACGCTCTGGGCGACAGCCGGGTGCGTCTGGTGTTCCGTATGCCCAGCCGCGGCCTGTTCGGCTACCGCAACCAGTTCCTGACCGACACCCACGGCGAAGGCGTCATCAACCAGATCTTTGACGGCTACGACCTGTGGGCCGGCATGATCACCAACCGCTCCACCGGTTCCCTGGTCAGCTTTGAGACCGGCGAGTCGGTCACCTACGGCCTGTACAACGCGCAGCAGCGCGGCACGCTGCTGATCGGCCCCGGCGAAAAGGTCTATGAGGGCATGGTCATCGGCTACACCCCCACCGGCGAGGACGTGGACGTCAACGTCTGCAAGACCAAGCACCTGACCAACACCCGCGCCTCCGGCTCGGATGACGCGCTGCGCCTGGTGCCCGTCAGCCGCCTGAGCCTGGAGGGCTGCCTGGAATTCCTGGCCCCCGACGAGCTGCTGGAGGTCACCCCCAAGAACCTGCGCATCCGCAAGCAGATCCTGAACCACGAGCAGCGCATGAAGGCCCGCAGCAAGAACAAGTAAAAGCAGAACGAAACAACGACCGGGAGGCTCCTTAGGGAGCCTCCCGGTTTTTTGCGTTTTCAGTTTACTTAGCAGAGCTGGGCACGCCTACGATAATTTATTTTTATCCTGCATTGAGGTCACCAGTTTCTTTTCCGGAACCCAATACACCTGCAGTACCAAGCAGCATTTTCAGCTTATTACGCTGATCTGCAGTCAGTTTTTCCGGCGTCTCCCGCAACTTCTTGCGCTGGGTGCAAAACCACCGGTTGAGCCAGCATCCGTCCGCCGTCTTGTAGGAGGCCGGCACGATCAGGGTGCCGTGCTCTTTCTGGTAGGCCAACAAATCCTGATAATGTCTCTGCCAGGAGTCCTCTTCCCGCCAGTCCATCCCGATGGCATCAAGCAGCTTCTTGCGTACTGGACTCAGGGCTTTGCGGTTGATTTTGCCTTTGCCCGAAAGAGTTCCTTTGTACGCCATCCGCTGGCGCACCACCCATTGACCCAACCGCAGGCCATCGGGTGTAACATACTCGTAGGGTATCTCCAGGTCGCCGTGGTTTTGGAAGTAACGCCTGGCTGCTTCGTAAGCCTGCCGCCACTGACGGTCATTACGGCCTTCCCACAGCATCCCAATGGCTTCCAGGCGCTGAATTTTGTCGGAGGAAAGCTCGCCTTTCAAATAGGAAGCCCGCTGGTTTTCCAACCAAGGCCCCAACCGCAGCCCCGATTCCGTTACGTAGTGTTTCGGGAATGCCAAATTGCCATGCCGCTCATAATAGGCCGCCGCCTCGGCGTAACAGTGTTCCCAACGGCTGTCCACCATGTTCCAAACGATACCCAAGACTTCCAGCTCCTCTATTTGGTCCTGAGTCAGCGCGCCGTTGCGGTAGCGCGCACGGGTATTCCTTATCCAATTCCCCAAGGCAAAACCCGTATCATCTTTGTAGCCTGTCGGCACCTGCAAGTCACCATACTGCTGGTGGTAACGTTTAGCCGCTTCCAGTCCCTTTGCCCAGGCTGTCTCGGAGCGGGTCTCCCAAACCATCCCGATGCTGTCCAGCCGTTCGATCTGCTGCTGGGTCAGGGTTCCGAATGTTCGCTTTCCTTTCCGGATCTGCCGCTGGGTCTGCACCCAGTCGCCGAGGCTCAAACCTCCCGGTGTCTTGTATCGCAGCGGGACCTTCAAATTTCCGTGCTCGGCATAGTAGGTACTTGCCGCGGCGAAGTAGTGGTCCCAGGTGGAGGATAGACTGTTTTCCAATTGCTCAAAGAGGACACGGCAGTTTTGCACCTGCTCGATGACCTCAAACCGCTCAGTAACGATCTTCTCCCCTTCTCCGTTGGCGTAGAGCCTCTGGACGGCGGCGGTCATTTCCTTTTGGAGTCCCGATATACTGGACAGGCCCTCGAAGTTGTTGACCACATCCAGAATGAGGGGCGTCGTTTGGGTGCCGGCTGTCAAAGCCCGGCCGATCTGTTGCTTATAAATGATAGGCGAAACCGTGGGCCGGAACAGGATGACCCCTGAGATGTTCTCCACATGGACGCCCTCATTTAGCATGTCGATGCAGAACAGCAGTTTCAGGTGATCTCCATTGTCCGCCTTGAAGGCTGCAAATTCCCTGCTGGCTTCCGGGTCGCTGGCGTAGGTCTTGTAGACCTTGATGTTTTTATTTACGCCTGCAAACCATTCCGGCACATGGGATACCATCTCGTCCATGTGTTCTTTGCCGGAGCAAAACACAATATATTTCCCACACGTTTCTGTGATATGCTTTGCAAAAACCCGATCCAGTCCGTCCGCCTGGTCCAGCGCCCGGCGGAGAGCGTCCAGATATTTCTGGTTGGCATCCTGGACGCCAGGGCTGCGCATACTGTCTACCCGAGCCTGGTATTTTGCCAGTTCGTTTTGGTAACGGAACACCGTGGTAACATACTTTGGAGCAGGCAAAATGCCCCGCACGATAGCTTCGCCCAGGGTCATTTCAGAAGCGATATGGCCATCAAAAAGTTCCTCAGCCATATCGCGGTTGTTATCCAGATAGCGCACATTGGTGGCGGTCAGTCCCAGAAGCTTTGCCTCCGGGCAGAGTTCCAGAAGTTTCTGTACCTTTTCGCCCCAGCGCTCCGCGCCGGCCCGGTGAAATTCGTCCATAATAATATAGGCAGGGCGCAGGGCGGCAATATCCGCCAGCTGCTCTTCTGTGCAGAACAACAGTTTGGCGTAGGTATAGAAGTGGACGTTGTCCAAGGGGAACTCCGGGTCCTGCTTCTGCAGGCTCTCCAGCTGGGTCTTGAAGATATACTCGCTTGGAGACAGCCAAAGAACAGCCGCATCGGGGTGGTCCTCGATCAGCTTGAAAGCTATGTAGCTCTTGCCGGTGCCGGTGGGATGGACGACGGCGGCTTTGCCGTACCGCGCCAGCATCTTCCCGACAGCCTGGTATGCTTTCATGTTATGTTCAAACAGTTGCAGCGCCATCCACCCTTCACCCCCTTCGCACCAAGGGGGTATCCTCCAAACGAAAAATAGAGGTATCAGGCGTACAAAGTGGCGTCCAGACTGCATTTTATCCCCGGCATCCACACCTTATTGACCCCTGACACAGCCTTTTTCCGGCGCAGAAGATGCGGTCGAGCTCCTTCCGCATCCGCCCGAGATTGGAGTGGACATACCGCTGCAAGGTAATGTTGGGGTTGACATGACCAAGAAGTTCGCTCAGAGTCTTGATGTCGCATCCAGCCTGCAGGCAGGTGGTGGCAAACGTATGCCGGAGAAGGTGAGGATGGACTTTCCGGACCGCTGCCTGACGCAGATAAATCTGAATGCTCTTCCGGTAGCAGCGGGGCTCCACCGGCTTTTTTGCATGGCCGGAGAGAAACCAGACCTCTGAAACTGCATTTCCGCGCAGTTTTTGCAGAAGCGGCACCAAATCGTGAGGCAGCGGGATTTCCCGACGGGAGCTCTTGGTTTTGGGACTCTGGATGACGACCTTGGTGTGGCCGTCTCTGGTGGAAATGCGGCTGACGGTGCGCTGTATCGTCAAAGTTCCCGCTTTCAGATCGAAATCCCCCCATTGCAGGCCGCAAACCTCTCCAATGCGCAAACCCAGCTGCATAGCAAGAAGCAAACCGACCTTTCGGGCTGTGGGGGCTTTGTAGACAAAAGACTTCACGTTGGACTGCTCTTCTTTAGAAAGAGGTTGTACTTTGCTGCTCCTGTTCTGGGGCAAACAGACGCAGATCTCTATGGGACGGATCAGGCGCAGATGAGCTGCATATTTACAGATCCGTCGAAGCATAGTCAGACACTCTCGGGCCGATGACGTTCCCAAAGGCCGGTGTCTGTGGTCCGCCGGCGTGATGACCTGGAGCATACCCTGCTCCAACGACTGCTCGCTGAAACTTTTCACCTGCCATCTGCCAAACACCGGCAGAAGATAGCGCTGCAACGTGTAATGGTAGTGTGCAAGAGTGGACTCTTTCAGGCCGAGCGAGACCGAGGCCAGCCACTGCCAGGCCAGCTCTTCAAAGAACATTTCTTTTCCGGAAAGGCGGTAAAAGCCGCATTCGGCCTTCTTTTGGATCAGGACCTGTTTGACTTCGGCATAAGTGCCGCCGTAAACATAACCCCACAGGGCTTTTCCTTCGGCGGTCCTGGACTTGATATAGCGTCCCTCCCAGCGGCCGTCCTTCCGTTTGCGGATGTTTTCACCATGTTTTGCCATACGATTTGCCTCCTTGTTGTGACCACTGCGCTGACCACTTATTTCGTAGCGGCTATGTACTCTGGTAAATATTTTGAGGCAGAATCCTATGTTTCGGAAAGCCCAAACCGCAGAAAAAGCCTTTATGGCGATACCGGAAAACCGGGCGGATCATTTTAGGGGTTGCAGAGCCTACGAATTTGTGATAAAATACCAATACAAAAGACAGAAGAGCGTTGATTAAAGGTATCCTCCATTTTTCGTTTGGAGGATACCTTTTCTTTTTGTCCAGCACTCAAACAAAAAGCCGGCTCCCAGGAAAGGGGCCGGCTGCAAACATGATTTGATTTTGTTTCGTTGATATCAGAACGTTTCGGACCAATATTGTCGTTTCTCTACGCAATGCAGCACACAGATTATTTTCGGAACCTCTCCTTTCTTCCAATTCATGAGAAGCGCCGCCACAGGTTTGTGTAAATCGCATAAAACAATTTCATATAGTTGCTATGTTTTATTTCACCACATTTCATCCAAAGGCGCATGAAGCCCGCTCTGTTGAAACAGGATGAAACCAAAAAGATTGATTTCACGACATTTTTTGTGATATCATAGAGACAGCAAAGGGAGGCTGGTCCGGAACAGTCCCTCGCCGCAAATTGAAAAAAGGAGAAATCATCATGCGTACAAATTATCAGGAACTGGCTGCGCAGATCCTCCCTCTGGTCGGCGGGAAGGAAAACATCATCCGGGTCTATCACTGCCAGACCCGCCTGCGCTTCACCCTTGCGGATGAGAGCAAGGCCGACGACAAGGCCCTGGAAGCTCTGGACGGCGTGCGGAAGGTCCTCCGCAGCGCGGGCGTTTATCAGGTGGTCATCGGTACCGATGTGGCTGACCTGTTCGCTGTGCTGGAACCTATGTGCGGCACCAGCAGCGCCAAGGCGGCCCCGGCAGAAGCTCCCGCAGAGAAAAAGAACCCCATTACCATCGTCATCGACTTTGTGGCGGGCACTTTTCAGCCCATCATTCCGGCTTTGTCCGGCGCAGGTATGCTGAAAGCTCTGATGGCGCTGCTGGTAGTCTTTAATGCGATCGACTCCACTTCTCAAACCTACGCCATCTTCAACTTTTTCGCGGATGCGGCCTTCTACTTTCTGCCGATTATGATCGCCTTCTGCGAAGCGCAGAAGCTCAAATGCAATCCCATTTTGGCGGCGGCCGTGGCCGGCATTATGATGCACCCCAACTGGTCCGCCATGGTCTCGGCGGGAGATCCCGTCCATTTCTTTGAGGTGATCCCCTTCAGCCTGGTAAGCTATTCGGGCACCGTCATTCCTATCATCCTGGTCATTCTGGTCCAGGCTCAGGTGGAAAAACTGCTGAACAAGTATATCCCCAAATCGGTCAACCTGGTGTTCGTCCCCATACTGACTTTCCTGATCATGGGCACCCTGGCTCTGGCGGTGCTGGGCCCCATCGGCAACTTCCTGGGCGGCTACCTGTCTGTTTTCTTCAACTTCCTCAGCGTCAACGCCAGCTGGGCGCCCGCCGTTCTGATCGGCGCTTTCCTGCCCCCGATGGTCATGTTTGGCCTGCACAACGGCGTCGCCCCTCTCGGCGTCATGCAGATGGCAGATCTGGGCTATGACAGCATTTTTGGACCTGGCTATGTCTGCTCCAACATCGCCCAGGGCGTGGCCGCTCTGGTGGTGGCTATCCGCACCAAAGACAGCAAGCTGCGCCAGGTTGCAACCTCCGGCGGCATCACCGCTCTGATGGGCATTACCGAGCCCGTACTGTACGGCGTCAACCTGCCCAAGAAGTATCCCCTGATCGCCGCCATGATCGGCGGCGGCTGCGGCGGCCTGTATGCCGGCCTGACCCAGACCCACCGCTATGCGACCGGTTCCTCCGGCCTGCCCGCCATTCTGCTGTACATCGGAGAGAACAGCATGACTTGCTTCATCAACATCATCATTGCGCTGCTGATTACTGCCGTCGTCACCGCTGTGGTCACCTGGATGCTGTCCATGAAGTTTGAGAAAAAGGAGGCGTAAGTTCATCATGGCCCATCGTTTCCCGGAAGGTTTCCTCTGGGGTGGCGCAACCGCTGCCAACCAGTGCGAGGGCGGCTATGCGGAAGGCGGCCGCGGCCCCAGTCTCATCGATCTGATCCCGGCCGGCCCCGACCGTATGCCCATCATGAAAGCCGAAAAGGACTATCGGGATGTTGCCCCCGGGGCACGGTATCCCAGCCATTTTGGCATCGATCATTACCACCGCTGGCAGGAGGACCTGGCCCTGTTTGCCGAAATGGGCTTTAAGGTCTACCGGTTCTCCATCGCCTGGACCCGTATTTTCCCCACCGGAGAAGATGCTCAGCCCAATGAGGCAGGTCTGCAGTTTTATGACCAGCTGATCGACACGCTGCTGCACTACGGCATTCAGCCCCTGGTCACCCTGTGCCACTTTGATCTCCCGGTCGCCCTGCTGGAAAAATACGGCGGTTGGAAAGACCGCCGCACCATCGACGCCTTTTTGCGGTACTGCCGCACCGTCTTTGCACGGTACAAGGGCAAGGTAAAATATTGGCTGACCTTCAACGAGATCAATATGCTGATGCACCTGCCCTTCGGCGGAGCCGGGGCCGTGTTCCTGCCGGGAGAAGACCCCGACAAAGTCAAGTACCAGATTGCTCACCACGAATTGGTGGCCAGTGCGCTGGCGGTCCAGCTTGCCCATGCGGCTGACCCCGAAAACAAGGTCGGCTGTATGCTGGCCGGCGGCACCTATTATCCCTGGAGCTGCGATCCTGAGGACGTATTTGCCGCCATCCGGCAGAATCACGTCAACTACTTTTTCAGCGACGTACAGGTACGGGGGCGTTACGCGCCGTATGCCATCCAAGAGATGCGCCGGCGCGGCGTTACCCCGCGGATGGAGGAAGCCGACACGGCGATCCTGCAGGAAGGCACGGTGGACTTTGTCAGCTTCAGCTACTATTCCAGTCGGTGCATCTCGGCCCACCCGGAGGCTACCGGCGCCATGCAGACCACAAACGCGGCCAAGACCCTGCACAACCCGCATCTGGCTTCCACCGAGTGGGGCTGGCAAATCGACCCGCTGGGGCTGCGCATCGTCCTGAACAACCTCTACGACCGCTACCAGAAACCTCTGTTCATCGTGGAAAATGGACTGGGCGCCAAAGACACGGTAGAGCCGGACGGCCGCATCCACGACCAATACCGCATCGACTACCTGCGCCGGCATATCCAGGCCATGGAGCAGGCTGTCAATGAGGACGGCGTCGAGCTGCTGGGCTACACCACCTGGGGCCCCATCGATCTGGTGTCTGCCTCCACCGGACAGATGAGCAAGCGGTACGGATTCATCTATGTGGATCTGGACGACGAAGGCCGCGGCACCGCCGACCGCAGCCGGAAGGACAGCTTCTACTGGTACAAGCGGGTCATCGAGACAAACGGCGAAGATTTAGGCGAATAAAATAGGAATTGACAACCGGGCGCCGGATTCTCTATTATAAAAGAGAATACAGCGCCCGGAGGTTTTGGTTATGAGTTTGATCCATAAAGTTGAACAAATGATGATGGAATACGGCAGCGGTTCCCGGCAGAGCATCGGCGCCTTTATCCTGGACAAAAAGACCTCTCTGGCCAAGTACAGCCTGCAGGAAATTGCCGACGCCACCTATACCTCCAAAGCGGCGGTGGTCCGCTTCGCCAAAGCGCTGGGTTTTTCCGGCTGGAAAGACTTTCTCAAAGCCTTTTGGGAAGAACAGTCCTACCAGGAACAGCACTACACAGACATCGACGCCAACTATCCCTTTGGCCCGGACAGCACCCGGCAGGACATCATCAATCAGCTCTGCTCTCTGCAGATCGAAAGCCTGTTGGATACCGCCGACCTGCTGGACGCCGCCCCACTGGAAGAGTGCACGGCTCTGCTGCTGCGCAGCAAACGGATCGCCGTCTTTGGCCTCAATCCCAATATCACCCTGGCCGAGCTGTTCAAACGGAGGATGCTGACCATAGGCCGCCAGGTGGAACTGCCCAACATGGGGGATTCGGGTCTGTTGGCCCATTCACTGACCGCGGAGGACTGCGCCCTCATCATTTCTTACTCCGGTAACTCCATCACCCACGGCCCCTTGAGCGTCCTGCCTGCTCTGGAGGAACGCGGGGTGCCGGTGATCGCCCTGACCAGCGTGGGCGACAGCCTGCTGCGTCAGCGCGCCACATACACCCTCAGCATCTCTTCCTACGAACGGCTGTACAGCAAGATTTCCACCTTTGCCACCGAGAATTCGATTTTGTACATTCTCAACATTCTGTTTGCATGCTGCTTTGCGGCCGATTACGAGGCCAATATGTCCTACAAGATCGACACCGCCCGCCGCCTGGAAGTCGACCGCCGCACCACCGAGCAGGCCCTGCGGGAGGAGTAGGCGGCCGGCCCTTTACCGCTCGACGAAGTGCCGCCGCGAGTTTGTTCAAATCGCACAAAACAATGCAGTCTTGTGCGGCGGCATCTACAAATGCGGGGCGGACCTTGGGGTCCGCCCCGCATACAGGCTGCAGTTACTTCTTTTCTACCGGGAGCCAGACCTCACAATAGTAGTCCTGATCCTGGGCTCCGTTTTCAAACTGGCTGGCATCGCTGTACATCTCTACGTTGATACCTGCAGCGATGCGATAGTCGGTGTTGACGGGCAACCACTGGGAAAAAATCTGCCGGTTGAGTTCCATCATCGCCTGCGGCATCTTGCCGGTACAGGGAAAGACCGCCCAGGTATGTGCGGGAATGGTCCGGGTGATGAATCCCGCCGGGATCTCTTTGACCGGGTCGTAATTGTCGGCAATGAGATATTCAAACTCACTGCCGCCCATGCTTTCGTCCAGATTGATCCCATACATACCGTGTACGATTTCACCGCCGCCGGTGCGGAAATGTTCCGCCCAGAATTGGGGCACCTGCTCGGCACCCTCCTCATACCGGAACGTTTTGGCCCGGCAAAGCACCGTGAACGCCTCTTTTTTCTGAATCCTGCAATCCATGTTCTGACCACCTTCCAGAGTTACTTTGATCCTCAGCGGAGCAAAGGAGCGGACCACGCCTCCGCTTTTTCGTAGAGCGGCCGGCGTGATCCCATGGAAACGGGTAAACGCCTTGGTAAAGCTGTCCGGTGCATCGTAGCCGAATTCCAGCGCAATATCAATGATCTTCCGGTCCGTCATGAGGACCTCCAGCCCGGCGGCGGAAAGCCGGCGCTGGCGGATATACTCTCCCACCGTCATGCCGCACAGCATGGCAAACCCCTTCTGGAAGTAATACGGGGACAGCGCCGCCTGCTGTGCAACAGTACAGATGGACAAATCCTCCCGGAGATGAGCTTCGATATACTGGATTGCCCTGTGGATGCTCTCGACCCAATCCATAGATTACGCCCTCCTTCTGGCAACAGTATACACGAAGCTCCCCAGCTGTGCCCGACTTTCTGTGCCCGGTTTTGTCCGGGCATAAGGCCCCTTACTGTTCGACCTCATACGGCCAGGTCATGATGCCCCCAAACTCATAGACGGCGGTATAGCCCAGATCGGCCAGCGCTTTGGCCGCCCTTTTGCTGCGGCTGCCGCTGCGGCAGTAGACAAGGAGCGTGGTATCCTTTTCCGGGATCACACCGGCGGCGCTCTCCTCGTCGATGGCGCCCACCGGCAGCAGGACCGCGCCGGGGATGTGGCCGCCGTCGTACTCGTCCTGCTCCCGCACGTCCAGGATCAGGACTTCCTGGGTGTCCATCATCTCTTTGGCTTTCTCCTGGCTGATGTGCTGGTAGGCGTCGGACGAAGCCGCGCCGCAGGCGGTCATGGCCATGGCAGAAGCCAGGATGGCGGATAAGATTCGGTTTTTCATGGAGTATCTCCTTTCTCAATGGCTGCGTCTGCCGCAGAGGGCGGGCAGACGGTCTCCTTTCCCCTGCCCTTTTCTGGGCCTTATTATACCAGTTTTTGGCCGCGGCCTCCTGTGACTCAGGCACAAACCGGGCTTGCCTTGCGGTGCGGACTGTACTACTATAAAGGTAACATCCCCCGGTGGAGCCATTTCTCGCCGGGCGCGCACAGCAGCGGAGGAACAGTCTGATGAAACATCTCTATTTGATCGGCGGGCCCATGGGCGTAGGGAAAACCACAGTCTGCCAACAGCTCAAGCAAACCCTCCCCTACAGTGTATTCCTGGACGGCGATTGGTGTTGGGACGCCTCCCCTTTTCAGGTCACGCCCGAGACCTGCGCCATGGTGCTGGACAACATCTGTCACCTGCTGAACAATTTCCTCGCCTGTACGGCCTACCAGAACGTGGTCTTCTGCTGGGTGCTGCACCAGCAGGACATTTGGGACACCATTTTGGGACGGCTGCATCTGGAAGGCTGCGCGGTCCACTGCGTTGCCCTGACTGCCAGCGAAGCCGCCCTGCGGCAGAGGCTGGAAGCGGATGTCGCCGCCGGACGGCGCACCGCGGACGTCATCCCACGCAGCCTTGCCCGGCTGCCCCTCTATACTGCCCTGGCCGCCCGGAACATCGACACCACCGGCAAGACGCCGGCCGAAGTCGTGGCCGAGATCGCGCAGTTTGGACAAACGCCGTGAAAAGCGCGCAGACAAAAAGCGAGGGCCTTCCACACGGAAAGCCCTCGTTGCGCTCCCTTCGCCGCGCTCCCCTTTTGATCGCTCAGCGTCACATATCCTGCGCTTTCATGCGCGCAAGCTCCTTCTTTTTGGCCGCTTCGTGTCCCGCCAGCCAGATCAACAGCAGGATCGCCGTGGGAAACACCAACATCCGCCAGTCCTCAGCCAAGTCGATCTTCCCGTTTGCAAACAGGAACATGAGCGCCCCGAGCCACAGCGCCGGCACGATGCCGCCCAGATACCAGTATTTGGGCTTTCTCCGCGACGCCCAAAAATGGAACAGCGTGATGGCAGCCGCCAGCACCCAAACCAGAACCGGATTCATTTCTTCACCTCCTTTTCGCTTTGGTATTTGTCAAGGATGAGCTTGGCCGTTTCCAGGTCGATGCGGGAATCCACCGCCAGCCCCTTGATAAAGGCCGCGAAGGGTTCCTCTGCTTTCTGGTCGTTCAGCTCGATCTTCTGGATCAGTTTATCCAGCCGCAGCCGGACCGTTGGATACGACACCTGGTACAGCCGCGCGATCTCTTTCAGCGAGCCCGATTTCAGCACAAAGTTTTTCAGAAAGGTCACATCCTCCGGCTCCAGCGCAAGAAGCCACTGCGGGATCTTGTCCAGTTCCATATCCATCGCCCCCGTATGTTTTAACTATATTTAGTATAGCATAAATAAAATAAAAGTCAATCACAAATTTCATGTCATTCTTTCTCATTGTGCCTGCATTGCCCGCACCGGCAGCCGGCTGCGAAGGGCTGCCCGGCGCGCAGCCTTTCAGGCGGGCCTGCTTTTCCCGGACGGCGGCGTTGACGTCCCCGCAGGGTCTCTATTATACTAAAGTCCAAAACATTGTTTGATTTACAGGGAGGCTGTTATGACACATGTATTTTTTGTCCGCCACGCGCGGCCCAATTACGATAACCACGACGATTTTTCCCGCGAGCTGTCGCCCCAGGGCATGGCAGACCGGGTGCTTGTGACCCGCTTTCTGGCGGACAAGCAGATCGACGCTGTCCTGTCCAGCCCTTACAAGCGGGCTGTGGACACCCTCAAGGCGTTTGCGGACCAATACGGCTTTCCGGTCCAAACCATCGACGGCTTCCGGGAGCGGAGGGTGGACAGCGTCTGGGTGGAGGATTTCACGGCCTTTGCCCAAAAACAGTGGGCAGACTTTTCCTATCGGCTCCCGGGCGGCGAAAGCCTGCAGGAAGTCCAGGATCGGAACATCGTCGCTCTGAACGCCGTTCTAAAGCAGTACGCCGGGAAAAACATCGTCATCGGCAGCCACGGCACTGCCCTGTGTACCATCCTCCACTTTTACGACCCATCCTTCGGGTATGCAGAATTTGACAAGATCCGCCACCTGATGCCGTGGATCGTGGAATTCATGTTTGACGCCGACCAGCATTGCGTTGCCATCCGCCCGCACGAATTGACTTGAAGGGCGCCAGGGCAGCGTTTCTGTCCGCATGGGGCCGCAAATTTGCCCCCTTATCCTCATAGATTAAAACGAATGCGTTTGTCTACCGGATAAGGAGGCTTTTTGTATGCTGCTGGCCCTGCTTCAATTTTTTTCAGCTCAATTTCTCTATCTGGCGCTGCACCTGGAATCGGGCAGCTTTCCCCGACCGCTGAGCCCCAAAGAGGAGGCCGCCGCCTTCGAGGCCCTACGGGCCGGCGATGCCGCTGCCCGGGAAAAAATCATCCAGCACAATCTGCGCCTGGTGGCCCACATCGCCAAAAAATACTACGCTTTGCCCGGCGACCAGGACGACCTCATCAGCATCGGCACCATCGGCCTGATCAAAGCGGTCAACACCTTCGACAGCACCCGCCGGGCCAGATTCTCCACCTATGCCAGCCGGTGCATTGAAAATGCGACCCTCTCGCCAAGGCCCTTTTGGAGGACCTGGCTGGAAAGGTGGGTCGGATTTTCAGGCTCCCGCCGGGATGGCATCTCTTTGGACAAATTGCACCACGTATCTTCCTTTTGAGCCGCAGAGGGACTTTATTTGCACCTCTTTGTCTTCACTCGTTCCGCCTGCTTCCAGCATGCCGGGCATCGGAAGCCAAGAAGTTCCCGCACCTTGGCGGCAGCTATGCACAAGCAGTCACTGTACCTGAACGGCTGCGGTGGCTCCGTCACAGCCAAGGCCTGCTGCAGAAGGAGGCGGCTGCCCAAGCAGGTCTTTCCCTCCCCCGCTATATCGACATGGAGACCGGCGCCTGCACCCACTACCCTGCCGCCACCATGGACAAGCTGGCGGCGCTCTATCAGGTTCCAGTGGAGGAGCTGCTGGACGAGTACAACCTCTTCCTTTACAAGGGCCAGGCCCGTCAGATCATCGCCCTGCGGGAGAAGCTGGGCCTGAGCCGAACTGCCTTTGCCCGGCAGTTCGACATCAGTGAACGCTCCCTGCGGGCGTGGGAAAGTGAGAAGAAGGTTATCAGCAAGGGGTGTTGGGAGAAATATTTTCGGAAGCTGGCGGGGGTATTGCAGTAAGAAACATTCCTCCTAAAAAGTCAAGAAAACGCCTGCGGAAAACCGTTTTGATCTTGCTTGCATTCTTCGGAATCCTCTCGTATTTCTCTTGTACAGGTTTCGCTGCAAGGCTCTTTCAAAACCCTGTGGAGGGATGTTCAGGAAGGCAGCTGGCCTTTGAGGTTGATACAAAATGGGACAGGCTCTTCTGTTGCTTTGTACGCTCACGATTTCTATCTTATGTCAAAAACGCCTCCTGCTCGATGCTGACGCCATACTTCAGAATAGCCTCCCCGACCTCCTGAAAAAGCGGAAACTCTCCAGCGTCCAGCGCCGCTCTCAGCTTGCTTAGATAGAGCGTATCCCTCTTGAGACCGTTTGCGCGGTGGGCTTCAACATCCTCCGCTGACATTCTCATAGGTTCAAGTCCAGGAAATATTTGCTGTAACCGCTCGAACATTCGAAACCCACCTAGATCAATATCTGCCCAGAAAGAAACATTGACATCTTTCGGCAGGCCGGTCGTGATTTTGGCAAAGAGTTTTCTCTTCTGCGGGCTTAGAAAACCGCCGTGGTAGACCGCCAGCTCGCTGGCACGCCGTTCACTGGTAATATATTCATCGTAATTTGTCTTATTTTCAATAAAAGTCACCGCATCCACTTTGTTCAGATCCAGCGCTGTGATGTGATCGACCAGAGTACTGGGCAGGGCAAGGCCACAGGAGGTCGCAGCCGCAAAGTCGATCGTCCCAGCTGCCGTCTCCACCACGCAAGGGCCCGACAATTCGTAAAGCTCTGGCCGGGCATAAATCCCCATAAAAGCAAGTTGTTCTCGAATGCCAAGTTCACCTTGTTCACATACTTCAGATAGGGCAGGGTTGTATTGCCGTGCCTCCCGAAGGAAACGGTCTCGTACTACCCGTTCAAAAAATTTGCTGTCTTGATAGCACCGGCTGCTGAACGCTCGCATGGTGATCGTTTCGCCGTGGAGCGCGTCATAAACCACAAAGGCTGTCAGCAATTCATCGAGCTGGGTGAGTTCCTGTCTGCAATAAGCCGGGACTACATATCTTTCCTGCGCCTGTGCACATAGGTTATCTCGCCACGCTGCGATCCAACCGACAGTCACCGCCCCCAGCCGTTCTTTGGCTCTGGTTGCCACAATTTCAGCCCGTTCTTTTGGATGAAGCCGTCCCACTGCGCGGTAGCACTCCATGACATGGTTCAAATTGAGAAACACCCGCGACAATACCGGCCGCCCCTTCACCCACTCGATCGAAATGAGGCCCTGCAACTCCAATTCTCTGGCCACAGCATTCCATTCATCGCGGACGCCCGCATTTTCATAGTCATACTCTGGGAACTCTTTTTTATCCACCCGCAGCATGACCCGCCGGGTAGAAACATCTGGGTGATAAAGATGAACACTCTGCTCATACTTGTGCAGGAGCCGTTCAAGGATCAGCTTCTGTTTCACGTCCGCAGCACTTCCTTTCCCCAATCAAGGATCCACATTCGATATTTGTCCTTGTTCACAAGCAAGGTCTTATCGGCCAGCGGCATGATGTCCGACAATTTGTCCGGTGGAGTACAGATGATGGCCTGCAGCCCCATCTTGCGCAGCAGACGGACGCTCTCCACAATGCGGTCGCTGTCCATTTTATTGAACGCTTCATCGAACATCACCAGACGGACTGTGTTGTTGGCAAGCCCCGATGGGTTGTTGACCTGATACATCTGAGCAAAGGAAGCCAACACCGCAATGTAAAATGGCGTCTGAGTCTCGCCGCCTGATTTCGTGTTCAGTGTCTGTGACAGCAACTGTTTGGAACCGTTTTGGTCTGTGGTCTCCAAATCGAACTTCAAATAGGTGCGGAAATCAGTAAATTTTTCAATATTTTGTTGCAGTTCACTTTGCTTGCGGGCGTTGAGCTGGGTGTCGTCAGACATCGTGATCTGGTCAAACAGTGTCTGGATCAGATCGCCGTATTTTTGTTGAAAAGGCAGAGCAAACAATCCCGCGTCTCCTTCCATCAACTCAGGGGCCATGATCATATCATAATAATCTGCGTAGTCCGGGTTGCGCCCCACCTTAAATTGATAGCGGTCTGTCCCGAACTGCGCCTGTTTGAGGGCCTTGTTGAGACTGCGCACCTGTTCCTGCACCTGGTCGATACTGGATTTCAGCTTGGCCAAAAAATCATTCTGGAACTGTTCCATTGCACTTTCTCGCGCGGCCTTGATCTTTTCATGGTACCGGGGCAGTTCGCTTTCCTCTAAAAGGAGCTGTTCTGCCTCATATTCTCCGTTATCCATTGCATCAACTGAAAATGGGCAAGGCTTAAAGCGGTCTGCATAAGCTGCCCGGGCATCGAACAACTTCTTTTTCGCCTGTTCCTGCTCGTTACGGGTGCGGTTCAATTGGTCACTGAAATTTTTGGAGACAACAGCCGGCTTTTTCAGCCGCTTTAATTCCTGTTGATAGCGGGGAATACCCGTCTGCTGCTGGTATTCCTGCGAAAAATTCTCAGTAATCCGCTCCTCCGCATCTGTGCGCTTCTGATATAGCTCTGGCAGTGTACCATACTCCAGCTGACGGATGGTTTCCTGCAGCTGCCCTTCCTGTTTGAGCCGCTGCTCCTTTTGTTGATGAAGTGCAGCAATCTCTTTTTTTAGATCTGCGATGGCCTGCCGCTGGGTATCCAGCCAAAGCAAGTCCAGATGGGACAGCCGGTCGTCGATTTCCTCCGTCTCTTTTTTGATGGCAAGGACCCTCAGATAGCTTTCCTGTGCAGTTTTGACGTTGTTTTGGACAAAGTACGGGGTGAACAAAAAATCGTATTTTGAAGCCAACACTTTGCCGACCGGCTCCCACTGTCTGGTTTCCGCTTCGATCTGGCCCAGTTCTTTTTCCAGCCGCTTCATGCGAAGAGACACTGCCTGCCGCCCGATAAAAGCGTCTTCCATCCAATCACGGCGTAAAGGTCGGGCCACATACCCTTGATAAAGCATACCATCGGCGGTGATAGCGGTTTTATACTGGCGCAGCTGATCCACATGGGCGCAACACACCACCCGTCCCAGCAGGTAGTCGATGTAACTGCGAGCCAGGGAATGATCTGTCTTTATCTTTTGGGCAAGGCTGTCCTCCCGCGGGGCGATGGTCTCGCGCTCCCGCAGTTTTCCCACATCGACAAGGCCGAAGGATTTATTTCCAAAATCTTTTTTGATGCGGTCATAGATGCGCAGGGCTTCGTTGTAATACGAAGGATCCACCAGCAAATAAAACTTTTGGGTGTTCAGATAACCTTCCACCGCCCCACGCCAGGCTTCCTCCGTGACCTCAAGTACATCTGCCAGAATATCGATCTCAACCGGGCAGCCTACCGACCGCTCCAGCTCACCCGACAGCCGTGTTTTCAATGCCAGCAGCCCACCGGAATAATCCTTGATATCCTTTTTCAAATTGGCCAAAGCGGCGCGTTTCTGGGCAGACTGCTCTTGAAGATCCGCTAAGCGCCGGTTCAGCGTATAGGCCGCATCCTGCAGTGCTGAAGACAGTCGCTCCACAGCATCCTGCACTGCCTCAAAAAGCGCAAGCGGCCGGGCGAACATTTCGCGTCCCGCTTCTGCAAAGGCAGCGCAAGCCTGCCTGGCCGTCGCCGCCGCCTCTTGCACACAGCAGAGAGACTCGTCCGGCGCCCAACCTTGTACAGTTGTATGAAGTTTTTCCACACGCAAGGCTACCTGCCGGATATTAAGTCCCAGCTTATCCATCTCATTGACGAGTTTTTCCCGTTCCTGTTGAAGCGTGCCTTTTTGATCGCGCAGCCGTCTTTCCTCTTGGAATACGTCACTTTGGACACAGTCCCTTTCCAATGCTTCTCTTTGTTCTTCCTTCTGGGCGGCCTGTGCAGTCAGTTCCTGGATGGTTTGTCCGGTCTCGGTCAGCTCGTCCAGGGCCTGCTGCCGTCGGGTTTCCTGCTGGCGGATGTCGGCTTCGAGTTTCTCCTTTTCTCCCCACTGGGCCAGAAAGAAATGGATCTGCCATCGTTCCACCGCCTGCTGCATCTCCCGGTACAGCCGTGCAATCTCCTGCAGGGCCGCCAGTTTTTCTTCCTGCTGTTTAGCCAGCTGCTCATGGCGTTTATAGTCGCGGATATTCTGCTGCATAGCCATGATATCCGGTTTTTCAGGGATATCGCAGATATTTTCGGTGATAAACTTCTGAATATCTGTGATAGGTTTGAAGGAGACAGCCTTCTTCATCATCCGCATGACTTGTTCGTTATGGACATTCCATTTGGCCAGCAGATCATCCCGGTATTCTTTTTGGATATCGTACAGTTTACCCCGTGCACCATATTCCTGTTTGATATAGGCGCGGAGCATATGGATATCCATAGCCGCACCTTCTCGAATAAAGCAGTCTTCCGGAACCACGCCGTCATAGAGAAAGAATCGTTCCTGCCGGTTGCCGTCGTTGGTGCAATCAAAGACGATACCCGCGACAAACTGCTTTTCTTCGATGTCATCCCAGAACTCACAGGCAATGTAGCTGGAGAAATCCTTTCCCCGCCGGGAATGGGGATTGTTTTCATCCATGTCGGCTCGCAGGTAACCATCCAGCGTCCGCTGCGATTTTTCGTTGGCAGCCTGGTTAAAATTGCGGGCATTGGTCTCTCCCAGCAGTACGATCTGCAAAGCGTCGATGATGGTTGATTTACCTGCGCCATTGAACCCAGTAAGGAAATTGACATCCCCCACCTCGATCACCTGTTTGGAAAAGTAAAGCCAGTTAATCAGAAGTATCTTCTTCAGTCTCTTCATTCTCTTCCTCCTTTTTCAGCACTGCCACCACGGCATTCAGTTTTTCGCTGGATACCGCCGCCAGTACGGTCGGCAGGATCGCAAACTTACAGCTGCCCTGATTAAACTTGCCATCGATTCGCTGGATCACTGCATGGTTTTCCAGCAGAGTCAGCGCCCGTTTGACCTCCTCCATGTTGGGCTTGGCAGGGAGAATGGCGTAATCGGTCACCACCTTTTCCAACAAATCGCGGACAGTGCAGATGGCATCCTGTTCCAAACCAAGATGTTCCAAATTTTCCTCATAGAGCATCCGGACAGCAAGCAGAATCGCTGTTTCTTTTTTGTCCAAATTACAGCGGTTAACTTCATCCGTATTCAAGATGTAGAAATAGCCGTTTCTGTCATCTCTGCGCAGATCCCAGTCCAGAAGGGACAAATAATCCCGCACTTCTTCGTAATGAGTGGTAAGGAAGATATAATTTGGGTTTGTGACCCGGCCACTGCCAGGTTTATACACCGTTCTGACAATATAGGTTCGGCTGAGCAACTGGTTGCAGACAGCTTTGAAACTATCCAGTTCTTTTTGGCTCGCACCGTTGATCCAATCAAGATTCACTCTTATCCTCCTTGCGTGTGATTACAAGTTGTGGGATGGTATAACCGTTTTCAGTAAAAGACCCATCCAGTACTTCAATTTGATAGGCCGCGTCTGACCGGTGTCCTGCCAGCACAGCCAGCAAGCTCATTACATAGGCTTTGTCATTGTCCAAGTTCATATCTTTCGAGTAGCAAATCCCAGACGCCGCAAGCCATTGTTCCACATAGGCAGCCACTGCCACTCGGTCGTACTCGGTGTTCAACAGCCTCATCGCCTGCGCTGATGCCATTGCATCCACCGGCGTTTCCTCGATCAGTACCGGCGCCGAGCGCGTTCGCTTGCCGGGCCGTCTGCGATACCAGAGGCTCCTTTCAGAAAGGAATGATTGCTCATGCAGCTGGAATACCGGCTGGATCTGTTCTACCAAATCCGTTGCACGGCGGTTTCTGGATAACGCCTGCAGCAAATAATTCAAATTACCTCGAATATTCTGGTCATGGTTGGTCAAATTTTCGATTTTTTGTGTCGTAGCTCTGGTATAACGACGAACCTGCCAGTCGATTTCGTCCAAATACTCGTGCTCTATACTGTTGTATTGGTCCTTGACCCAGAACATCTTTTGCAGCAGATCCGAGCGGCAGGCTTTCAGCGTTGCTCCGCGGCGGTCCTGCAATGCGGCATTGGCCAGAGCCATCAACGTACTTTCATCTTCCGCCCAATCCGTTAGATATCTCTCGATGTACACACGATATTTGGGCACCGAATCCTTGATCTTGAGCGGTCGGATATATGCCTCCACCACTCGCTGTCCAAAGTCATCGAAGTGAGAGGCAAGCACCTCATTGACTTCGTGCATTTCCACTTGTTTTTGGAAGAAATGCTTCACATTATGGTAGATCATCTGCAGCAGTTTTATTAAATCCCGCGTGTTGTCATACGCGCTGTAGACGGCTGCCATTTTGTCGTAGACGTTGTCTCCCTCATAAGCAACTTTTAAGCTTGAATAGGTGCCAAACACATAGGAATATCCGCGTGCTGGACTGTCATCCCGCAGCTGATGGAATAATTCCAGCAGGCGGCTGCTATACCCAGGAACAGTGATGTATTCCTCGAAGTTCTCTCCACGTTCTTTCTCGAACCAACCTTTGCCCCACAACTTGCGGATCAAAAAACGAGCCCTTCCTGAGATATCTCGCAACTCATCCTCGTCGATATCCTCTCCTTCAAAATTTGCATCTGCCAGCTGTTGCTCCAGCTTGCTGCGCAGCATGGAGTAGAGCATCTCGTCCGGGATCTTTAGTTTTTCCTGATAGGCCGCATACAGGACATCCAGCGCGTCGGCATATAGTTCCCGGTTTGGCGACGCCAGAACTGAAAACAACTCTTTCGGCAGCGCTTCAAATAATTTCACTTCAGCACCTCCCATGCATATTATCTGTAATCGACGATCCGTTTTTTGTATATTTAGTATAGCATAGTGAAAGCGGCTTTCTTAGAGTCCTTTCTTTTATTGTTGAAAAATCAGTCGATTGCACAAAGCAAAACAACGTGGTTTGTGCAAATCCCCCATATTTTTATGTATTACGCAAACAGTATCCGGCTGAAAAATCTCCCACAGCGGCGCACATCTCCGCAGCATTGAGCCATCGACAAAAGCACCAATTGCCCAAAATGAACAATTGAACGGGACCGCCAGCCCCACCTATCGATTTGATCGATGAGTTTATCCATTTCTATAACCACGAGCGGCTCCAGACAAAAACTGACCTGGCTCCGCTTTCGCTTCGCCAGGCCAGTCTTTGATTCGTTTATTCTGCCCCTTGCAGGCCTTTTTTGTATTGTCCGCACATTATGAGGCGGTTCACAAGAGAATGAGAGGGCGCCGCTTTTACTCTCAGCTGCTTAAACTCTCGCCATTTGTGGCAATCACTTTCTTATACCAGTAAAAGCTATCCTTGCGGTAACGTGCCAGAGTGCCTGAGCCATCATCGTTGCGATCCACATAGATGAATCCGTAGCGTTTCTTCATCTGCGCAGTAGAGGCGCTGATCAAGTCGATGCAACCCCAGGCAGCATAGCCCAGAACGGGGACGCCATCCGCAATGGCGCAGCCCACCGCCTCCAAGTGCTTGGCAAGACAGTCGATGCGGTAGCCGTCGTGAACCGTCCAGCTACCGTGGCCGTCGCTCACCAGTCGATCCTGCGCACCCAGACCATTTTCCGCAATGAACAGTGGCTTTTGATACCGGTCATAAAAGTAGTTCAATGTATAACGCAGGCCGTCGGGGTCGATCTGCCATCCCCATTCGCTTTCGGGCAGGTAGGGATTGCGCAGGCCAGACAGCAAGTTGCCCTCTCCCTTCTGGTAGCGGGCCGGGTCGGCAGCCGCGCACTTGCTCATATAGTAGCTGAAGGAAATGTAGTCCACCGTATGACGCAGCAGCTCCTCATCGCCAGGTTCCATTTGGAGCTGAATTCCTTCTCGCTGCCAAGTAGCACGGACGTAGTCGGGATAATATCCACGGGCCAGGACATCGCAAAAGAACATAATCTGACGATCTGCCTGCTGTGCAGCCAGAACGTCCTCCGGGCGCGGCGACATGGGATAACTCAGCGCCCCCAATACCATACAGCCCATCTTTGCGTCAGGGATCATCTCGTGCAGCAGCTTGGCCGCCATAGCGCTGGCCAGCAGCTCGTGGTGGGCGATCTGATACCGGTCAGCCAGTGTCAGCCGGTCAGGCGGGGTCAAAACGCCGGCTCCCATAAAGGGATAGCGCCACAGCGCATTGATCTCATTGAAACACATCCAATACCGAACCTTGCGGCGGTAGCGGTCGAATACCGTGCGGCAGTATCGCTCAAAGAAACCTATCAGTTTCCGGCTGCGCCAGCCGTCATAGGCCGTCGCCAGATGGAGCGGCGTCTCATAGTGGGAAAGGGTGACCATCGGCTCAATGCCATGGTGCCGGCATTCGTCAAAGACTTTATCATAGAAGGCCAGCCCTTCCTCATTGGGTTCAGTGTCATCTCCGTTAGGAAAGATTCGGCTCCAGGCAATGGAAAGCCGCAGTACCTTGAATCCCATCTCCGCCATCAAGGCAATATCTTCTTGATACCGGTGATAAAAGTCGATACCCACCAATTTGAGATTGTCGGACGTCGGCCCTTCCGTGAGCGGGCCGGTTATGCCGTGAGGCATCACATCCTGGATGGAAAGGCCTTTGCCGCCTTCGTTATATGCGCCCTCGCACTGATTGGCCGAGATGGCGCCGCCCCATAAAAAATTCTGCGGAAAATACATGGGGATGGTCTCCTTTCCGATGTTCTCAGCTGCGGCGTAGGACAGTCAAGAGCGTATCAGTATGTCCTACTTTCCCGTCGCGCACTGCCACAACGTCCAGGAAATCATCCGAGTTGGTCACGATCACAGGGGAAGTGACATCATAACCTGCTTTGCACAGATCTTCCAGATCAAAGCGGATCAGCTCCTGGCCTTTCTGGACATGGTCTCCAGTCTTGACCCGGACGGCAAATCCTTTGCCCTTCCGCTCCACGGTGTCCAGCCCAATATGGATGAGCAGCTCTACCCCGCTGTCGGTGGTCAGACCGATGGCGTGTCCAGAATCCGCCACCGAGGAAACGGTCGCCGGGGCCGGAGCAGTTACTACCCCCTCGTCGGGCTGGACGGCTGCGCCCAGCCCCAGCGCATGGGAAGCAAATGCATCATCCTTAACGCTTTCCAGAGGCACAGCCTGGCCACGGATGGGGCTGGAAAGGACGACCTTGTTTTCCTGAGAAGAAGCAGACGGAGCAGCCGGCACAGTGGCTGCATCCTCGTCGGCGGGATCATCGAACCCCAGAATAAAGGTAGCAACAGCGGTCACAACGATAGAAATAATAATGGTGATAACAGCGTTGATAACATTGCCGAAACCGTCGCCGCCGATATAGACAGGCAGGGCCAGCAGGCCGGCGGTGGTGGAAGAATAGGTGTGCAGATGGGTGATGCCGGCATAGAGACCGGCCACGCCGCCGCCGATGCAGGTGGCGATCAGGGGCCGCTTCAGCTTTAGCGTGACACCGTACAGGGCAGGTTCCGTGATACCCATGAGCGCAGTAAAGCCGGAGGAGAAGGCCAGCTCACGCAGTTTGCGGTTTTTGGTGCGCAGACCAACCACCAGGGAGGCGGCACCCTGCGCGATGTTGGAAGCCAGCATACCAGGGCCCAGGATAGTGCCGTACCCCAAAGTGGCGTACTGGATGGTCTGGATAGGCGCAAAGCAATAGTGCATACCAGTCATAACGAAGAAGGGGCAGAACGCGCCCATCAGGACGGGGATGACCCAGCCTGCATAATCGTTGAGCCAGTTGAAACCAACAGCCAGGACCTGGCCGACAATGTTGCCTAGCGGGCCAGCGATGGTGATGCCCAGGATACCGGTCACAATGATGGCGAGCATGGGAGCCAGAAAGATTTTGACTGGCTTGGGAGAGATCTTATTGGCAAAGCGCTCGATATAGGATTGGACCCAGACGATGAGCAGGATGGGGACAACACTGCCGCTGTAGGAGACCATCGTCACAGGAATGAAGCCGAACAGCAGAACGGGGTCTCCGGTGTTCAGCGCGGTAAAACTGCTGTGAAGCAAAACACCTGCCAACGAAGCGCTGACAAACGGGTTGGAGTTGAAGTACTTTGCTGCCGAGTATGCCAGGATGAAGGGCATGAAACTGAACAGCGCATCGCCAAAGGCATTGAAAATCGCGTAGGTCTGTGAGTCAGGCGACACAAGATGGGTAGCTACCAACAGAGCCAGCAGAGCTTTGATCATACCGGAGCCAGCCAGGGCAGGAATAATGGGCTGGAAGATCGCCGTCAGGGTGCCAAAAAAGCGCATAACGATGCTGCCGTCTTGGTTTGACTGCTGCGCGTCGGCGTCAGAATGGAAACCTCCCAGTTTTTTGAGTTCAGTGCAGACATCACCCACGTCGGTGCCGATGACAACTTGAAACTGCCCATTCTTGGTCACGACGCCCTGCACGCCATCCAGGCGCTTCAGAGCTTCTACATCGGCTTTTTTATGATCTTTCAGTTGAAAGCGCAGCCGGGTCATGCAGTTTGTGACACTGGCAACATTTTCTTTGCCGCCCACCAGCCGTAGGATGTCTGCTGCCATTTTGGAACGATTCATCGTATTCCTCCTTTTTTAGATGCCGGGCCCAAAGCCCATAAGTAAAACAGGCAAATTTTATGTCCAGCAGGGGCCGCGGTCCCCTGTCAGTCATCGGGTCGGGTAATACGCCGGATGTAGACTGTGAGATACATCATTTCCTCTTCCGGGATGGCAATGGCGTAGTCCTGCCAGATCATGGCGGCAATTTTTTCAGCACAGGCGTATTCTTGGCGGTACTGTGTCCGCACCAGCCCCTGCAGCTCTCTGTCATCGGTGTCAAGCATCTCGTCTTTGAACAACCGCTGGGCAAAGAACTTCAGATGTGTGATAAAGCGCGTATAATGCAGGGATCTTTCATCCAGTTTCACTCCGATGCTGTCCCTAAAGACACGCAGGATCTTTTGGATCAGGAGGGTAGTCTTGGTAGCCTGATTTAAGTTATCGTATTGCAGTTCCCCATTGACGAGATGCATAGCAATCGCGCCAGCCTCGTCTTCCGGCAGAACAAATCCCGTCTTTTCCCGAATCTGCTCTAAGCCGTACAGCGCCACCTGGAATTCCTGCGGATAAAAGGTCCGTATCTCTGGCAGAAGAGAATTATGAAAACCAAGCCCCTTTTTCAGCCGTGTCACCGCAAAACTGATGTGATCTACCAGGTCCAGATAGACGCCCTCATCCAGCTCAGTATGCACCAGTTCCTGAAATTTTTCCAGAATCGCCTCAACAACTTCCAGATAGACTACTGGCACATCCGCCAGCATCGCATAGCGCTGATTCCCAATCACTTTGTTTTTGGGAACGAATTCCCTCACCACGATGCGGCGGTCCACTTCAGCGCCAGGATGCTGCTTGAAGCCGACTCCTTTCCCCAGCAGGACACGCTCCTGTCCCCGTTCGTTGACAGCCAGCACGACGTTGTTATTGACGATACTGCGGATCCAAAGACGCTCGCTGCCCATAGTGTCACCTCTTTCTCAACGCAGTCCGCGGGCACCATTGCCCGCAAAATGGGCAGAAAAAAACCCGATATTGCCCTGGCCGGTACGTCAACCATACCAGCCGGCCAATATCAGGTGTTGCCTGTTTGCCAGTTACAATCCCGACGGATCCTACTCAATTTTCACATTTACTATACATTTTTTGCTTTTGAATGTCAACAATCAAAGAAAAATTCCACACAACGCACAAGTTTCACACCCAGATTTTATGCATTTGGCTCAAATTCTTGCTTGCTTCGACGGCACAGAAAGATAGCACCTGTGCAGGAGCCAGGCCTTTTCCGCTGGTTGCTGCCAGAAAGCGCTGCGTGTCCCAGTTGACAGGGATCCCACTTTGCTTTCCAAGGCGATCTATAGTACGGGAGCTTTTGATTTAGCTATTTTCCTTCCGCACTGCCCCGTTTTATTTCATGCTGCAGCGGCACTTCTCGTCCAAACGCTCTCTGCAACGCCACAGAACACGCTAAAACCATGGAACGTCCCTGCCCTATCATCCAACTGAACCTTTGCGTCTGCAAAGGCAAGGTATGCCTTATAGATTATTTTTCTATTTGATGTCAATCGAGCAGGTGCACCTGATGCTAAGCGCATTTGCCCGCTTTCAGCGTTCGCAGAACGCGCAGAACTTCTGCGTTCCATGGGGTTTGGGGCGTGCCCCAACAAGTATCGTCTGGCAAAATGGATAGCCAGACGAATTGCTTGCTGGAACATTTGGTACCAGCAAGCCCTGCTTGCCGAGCAAATATCACCCAACAAAAAAACACTCTGAAACAATCTTTCTGCTCACTCATCAGGACTTCTGTTCGCGTCAGTCCAGTTGTCCTCGATGCGCTCAGCCTCCTTGCGATCGATCTGACGCGCCTTTTTGGGCACCTTGGTTTTCAGCGGCTTCCATTGCAGCTTGCCTTTCTTCATGACATAGCCCTCGCCGTAAGCGCTGACCTGATAAAGCACACCTTTACTGTCATTCACAAAGTAACGGACAAACAGGTCTTTATAAAGCCCAGTCATCTCCCAATAAACACCGGCGGTTTTGGGATACTGCCGCATCTCTTCCAGCGCATCGGCAAGTTTGCTGTAATACCAGGACTGCCACTCTTTGGGCGCGCTGAACCGCTGCCAGAGGGCGTTCCCTATATCCGCTCCGCATCGGCTGCCATCTCGCGCAGGTTGGCTACTGCATCTGCCATGGCGAGCATTTTCTCCCGCCGCCCCGCGTCCGGGAGACGGGTGACGGTTGTAAGCTTACACATATACCAGATCATATACCAAATCCTGCCCTTGTCCTCGGTGTGGCTGCCCACAAGGGCCGCCACATCCACGCCGAACCGATCGTAGAGATCTAGCGTGGTGACACTGGTGTCCTCCACGGTGTCGTGCAGCACACCGGCTGCTATCAGGTGGACGTCAGCGTCCATCGAGGCGAGGATGGTCGGCGTTTCCAGCGGGTGCAGGGTGTAGGGCCGGCTGGACCCCTTCCGGACCGCGCCCTTGTGGGCCTCTATGGCAAACTGGATGGCTTGCTCCAGCGTTCCGTCGTTTTCCCGAGTGATGGGGCACTGGTCCCACTCGGCACCGTGCTCCTTCCACACGTCGCGGTATACCTTGGCCGTGTTGTCATCAAAACAGGTGAACAGGACCTCCATGCCGGCGTCCGGGTAAACCTTCATCCAGTCGGTGACCGTTTTAAGGGCGATCTCGGTGGCCGCCCGCAACGGGTAGCCGTAGACGCCGGTGGAGATGGCCGGGAAGGCAATACTGTGGATGCCATGGGCCCGGGCCAGCCCGAGGGAATTCCAATAGCAGTTGCGAAGCAGCTTGGCATCCTCAGCTGCGCCGCTATACACTGGGCCGACGGTGTGAATGATGTACTCCGCTTTGAGGCGGTCCCCCCTGTGATCTTTGCTTCGCCGGTCTTGCAGCCGTGCAGGGTGCGGCATTCTTTCAGCAGGTCAGGGCCGGCAGCCCGATGGATGGCCCCATCCACGCCGCCCCCGCCCAGCAAACTGTTGTTGGCGGCATTGACGATGCACTCCACATCCGCCTGGGTAATATCCATCGTCTGAATGGTAAAGATATTCTCCCCCACCGGGGGCAGGTTGGCGCGGAAAATCATCTGAACGCCTTGTTTTGATAAGTAAAAGAACTTGTCCCAAGGGTTCAAGATGACCCCTTCGATGGCCGGATTGAACAGGACTTTTTGCAGGTATTCCTCCAGGTCTGCCGCCATGGTGGAACTTTCCTCCTCCCCCTTCCTCTCCTCTTCCAGGCTGGTGAAGGCAGCCAATACGTCTTTGCCCACCGGCAGCCGCAGGGTGCGGATCTGAACGTGCAGGTCTTCCGGCAGGGTGAAGTCGCTACCCTCCTGCAAGTCTGTCTTTTGCAAGGCATCGATGGCTGCCTGCGGAAGCTCCACCGGAACGATGACCTTGTCGTGATGGGAGACAGCGTCCCGGATGGCTTCCAGAACTACAGCAATGTGCTGATCGTCATCCTCATTTTTCTCTGCCGCGTGCAGGGCGGCCAGGACGGCTTCGATGGTTCGCAGCGTCTCGGTTTTCTCGCCGCGGTCAAAGTGAACAATGAACTCGGCCATTCCATATCCTCCTTTATAGAATCGCTAGAGATTTGCTTTTGAAACATTTAAGCGCACATTTCATACTACAAACCGTACTTAGTAATCAACAACTCAAAAATCCGCGAAATTTCATTTGAAATGACCAATTTTAATCATTATACTGCAATGATTCGTCCTAGAGCACCTAACAAAACCTGACAAATAGAGGAATATGCAGTAAAATACCAGTGG
>NBJMR02800__coassemble_1305_pt1 | contig 89187 bp, 88 predicted proteins | sample NBJMR02800__metabat2_low_PE_044 | metagenome-assembled genome bin NBJMR02800
ACCATAAGGAGGAAAAATTCACTATGAAACTCAAGAAGATTGCTTCTCTGGCTCTGGCCGGTATTATGGCCATCAGCATGCTGACCGCCTGTGGCGAGAGCAACACCATTACCGAGCAGCCCCAGCAGCCTCAGAAACCCACTGTTGAAACCAGCGAGATCGCTACCGCTCTGAACAATCAGCTGTTCAAGGGCCAGGCCGATATGCTCAGCTTCACTTCCGACAGCAAGCTGGCTTCTCTGCTGAACCGCATTGCTACCGACGATGAGGATTTTGAGCAGATGGATGCTATGATCAAGGCTGCTAGCCGTCCCACTCTGGTGGATCCCACTAACGCAACTTATGGCAAGAGTGTTAAGGCCATCGTGGATGCCGCTTACAATGGCTCTAATCCTGAGGTCAACATGACCAATAAGGCTGTTGAGGTCGAGCATGGTACTAACAAGACCTATCTGTATGTCTATACCGTGGACGGTTCTATGACCAGCGTTGACCAGATTGCTGCCGCCGTTATGAATGGTGCCAACAAGAATGGTCTGCAGGATGAGGTCTACAATGTGATCGGCGCTAAGAATACTGAAGATGACTACGACGACCATAGCGTGAACTACGAGTACAAGGGCTATGCCGAGATGGTCAAGGTGACCAACGACAACTCCAGCGATACCGCTTACGTTGTGGCCGTTATGGTTCAGCAGCATGCCGTGACCAACACCTGATTGAGCAAAATCAATCTCAAAAATACTTATAACAAATACAGGGCACCATACTGTATTTGATGTAAGGGGCTTATAGGCACTGAGACCGTTTATAAGCTCGGGTAAACACCCATCCGATGTGACGACAAAGGGGAATAAAACACCAATTATTCCTTCTGTTGTTGATCGCACCAAAACAAAAGAACTTTTGCGTCACGAAAGATAGGGTCCCTCTGCGGGGGTCGGCGAAAGCCGGCCCCTGCATTGTCGATACTGAGAGTTAGCTATGACTGATTTAGGAAAGGAGTCTTTAGTATGGAATCCGTGACGTTTGAGGACGGTAAAATCATCGTAGAGTACGAGATTGACAACATCCTGGCGGTATTTGAGGAAGATATACAAAATGTGTCGGGCGTTGTACGTTGTACAAGCGTTGAAGTGAACAGTGACGCACCCTCCGCATACAATGACGAGTTGGGAGAGCAAATTTATGATGAACTTGCAGACCGAGAATTCCCTGACCCGGATGGGGAAATGGAATTTGAGGAGGATGCAAAGGATGCTATCAGCGACTTGACCGGCGTGGACACTTCCCAAATTAGGATTGAACGTCAGTAAATTTAGACTGGAAACACATAAAAATGGCTATAGGCTTATGGGCCTATAGCCATTTTTTTATGTCAAATCAATTCTTCCAAAATGGCGTTCTGGACGATCATGCCCAGGGGGGTGAGGGTCAGGCGGTCCGGGGTCAGGGTCAGATAGCCGGCCTGCTGGCAGTGGGCCAGAAAGGCCCGCTGATGGGGCGTAAAGGCGGGGCCGCCCCGGCGGCGGTATTCGGCCAGGTCCAGCCCGGTGGACAGCCGCAGCTGCAGGATCAGGTAGTCCTCGGCGCCGCAGTCCCCGTCGGGCGCCGGACGGGACGTCCCGGCGATGAAGGCGGCGGTGTCGGCGGGGTAATAAAAGCGTTTGCCCGCAAGGCAGCTGTGGGCGGCCGGACCCAGGCCCAGATAGTCCCTGCAGTCCCAGTAGATGCGGTTGTGCCGGCCCTCAAAGCCCGGCCGGGCAAAGCTGGAAATCTCGTATTGCTGGTAGCCGGCGGCGGCCAGCTGCTCGACCGCATAGAGGTAAAACCCGGCGGCCTCGTCGGCGTCGGGCAGGCCCTCGGGCGGGCGGCGGCCAAAGGCCGACCCCGGCTCGATCTTGAGCAGGTAGGCCGAGATGTGGGTCGCCCCGCCCGCCTGGATGAGGGCGAGCGTCTCGTCGAACTCGGCCCGGCTGTAGTGGGGCAGGGCCAGCATGATGTCCCCGCTGATGTTGGCAAAGCCCGCCTGCCGGGCCATCTCGAAGGCGGCCGCCGCCTGACGGGCGGTGTGGGGCCGGCCGAGGGTGCGCAGCTGGCTGTCCCGGGCCGACTGCACCCCGATGGACAGGCGGTTGACCCCGGAGGCGCGGTAGCCCCGCAGCTGTTCCAGAGTGACGGTTTCGGGGTTCGCTTCCAGCGTCACCTCGGCGCCGGAGAGGGGCGCGGCGGCTGCGAGCAGACGCTCCACCTGGGCAGGCGTCAGCAGGCTGGGGGTGCCCCCGCCGAAATAGACGGTGTCGGGCGGCCCCGGCAGGGCGGCCGAAAAGCCGGCCAGCGCTTGCAGCAGGGCGTCCACATAAGCGTCCGGCACGGCGCGGGAAGCCCCGGCGGCGTAAAAATCGCAGTAGCGGCACCGCGAAAAGCAATATGGAATATGAAAATACAAACCAAACGGCAAAACAGTCACAGCCTTTTCATGAATCGTTCATTTCTCTATAGTATACTGTAAGCATCAAAGCGGGGCAAGAGGCCGTAGCCCCCGCCTGCAGAAAAAGGAGTGTCACTATGAACTACTACAACAACGATTACGACCGCGGCTACACCGAAGCGACGATGTCCGCAGCCGATTATATGGCGCGGACCTACCGCTGGATGGCCGGCGGCCTTGCCGTGACCTTTGGCGTGGCTTTGCTGACCGCGGCCACACCCCTGTTTTACCTGGTCAATTCCCTGTACCTGCTGCTGACCATCGCCGAGCTGGGCCTGGTGTTCTTCCTCAGCGCCCGCATCCAGCAGATGTCGGTGGGCACCGCCCGCGGCGTGTTCCTGGCCTACTCGGCTTTGAACGGCATGGTGCTGAGCTATTACTTCCTGCTGTTCTCGGTGGGCACTTTGGTGATGGCGTTCCTGAGCACGGCGGTCTACTTCGGGTTGATGGCGTTCTACGGCCACACCACCAACCGCGACCTGACCAGCTGGGGCCCCAAACTGATGATGGGCCTGATCGCCATGCTGATCACCGGCCTGGTGGGCAGCCTGTTCGGCTTTGGCATCGGCTCGGTGCTGCTCTACTGCGGCATCGGCCTGGTGGTCTTTATGCTGCTGACCGCCTACGATACCCAGAAGCTGCACCAGATGTACGCCTACTACTCGATGGACAGCGCCCTGGCCGAGAAGGCCAGCGTCTACGGCGCGCTGACCCTGTATCTGGACTTCATCAACATCTTCCTGTTCGTGCTGCGCCTGCTGGGCATGGGCGGCCGCAGCAACAACGACTAAAACCCGCCCGCCCTTCTGCGGTATCCCCCGCGGGAAAAATTGAATCGACCAAGCAAAAGCGCCTGTCACGTGCTCCCCACGCGGCAGGCGCTTTCTTTGCTCAGCGGTCCAGACGGTATTTTTGGATGCGCTTTTCGGCCAGCTCATAGACCTCCTCGTCGGCGCGGACGCCAACGACGATGACCAGCATGGACGTTTCGGTGCGCTGGAGTTTGTAGACGGCCCGCAGCCCGGCGGTGCGCAGCTTGATCTTACAGCAGCCCGCCAGGCTGCCGCTCAATGGCTTGCCGTAGCCGCCCTCCGCGGCGGGCAGCGGGTTTTGACTGACCTTTTTGAGCGCTTTCTGGAGCAGGCTCCATTGGCTTTTGTCCAGGGATTTGATGTCTTTCTTTGCTTCCGGCAGGAAATCAACCGTCCAGTTCATTCAACCTCCACGTCCTCCCAGCCGGCTAAATCGTCCTCGGTGAGGCCCAGTTCCTGCATCATCTCATCCCAGGAAACCAGCGTTTTGGGGTCGTAGTGGGCCAGCCGTTCGGCGGCGATGGCTTCCAGTTTGGCGTCGTTCACTGCGTCCATCAGCCGGACGTATTCCTCCGGCGAGAGAAGGACGCACTCGGCGACGTTGTTCTTCATGACCACCTTTGCGCCGTTCTTGCGGACATCTTCAAAGATTTTGCCCGCCTGCCCTCGGTTGAACAGCGAAATGGGGACGGTGTTCTTGATTGCGCTGATCACAGATGCCATACAAATCGCTCCCTTCTACCTATAGTATAGCATAGGACGGAGAAAAGAACAACAGATTTGTCGATGAATTTGCTGTCAAATGGGAACGGTATGTAGAAAAGCGCCTGTCACGTGCTCCCCACGCGGCAGGCGCTTTTTCACGTGTTACCCGCTCAGCCAAACACCTCGGCGTACAGGCTGTCCTGTTCGGGCAGGTGGGTAACATAGCCCACGGGGATGGCGCCGCCGGTGGCGTCGATGACGGCCCGGGCGCCCTCGGGGCCGAACGCCCCGCACAGCTCGATGCAGCCGGCCCCCTCGGCGGCCAGCTGCCGGGCGGCCGCGGCGGCCTGGGCCAGGCTGGCCACCCCGATGATTTGGGCGTCGCCGCCGTGGATGGAAGCCCGGTCGGCGGCGCTGTCAAAGCGGCTGTCCAGGATAAGGAACGCGAATTTCATACAAAAACTCCTCTGTGCGGAAAAGGTCCCCCCGCCGGGTAAGGCGGGGGGACCTTGTTTTTTCAGGATGCCGCCGGCGCGGGCCGGGGCAGGGGAGCGTTACAGGTTGAAGTAGCGCTTTGCGTTGTCGAAGCAGATGCCGCGGACGATCTTCTCCAGGGCCTTCTCGTCGTTGGGATACTCGCCGTCCTCGACCCACTGGCCGATGATGTTGCACATGATGCGGCGGAAGTAGTCGTGGCGGGTGTAGCTCAGGAAGCTGCGGCTGTCGGTCAGCATACCGATGAAGTTGCCCAGCAGGCCGAGGTTGGCCAGGGACTTCATCTGGTTCTCCATGCCGATCTTCTGGTCGCAGAACCACCAGGCGCTGCCGGCCTGGATCTTGCCGGGCACCTCGTCGCTCTGGAAGCAGCCGCAGATGGTGCCGATCTGCTCGTTGTCGACGGGGTTCAGGCTGTAGATGATGGTCTTGGGGCACTCGTCGGTGTCGTTCAGGGCGCTGAGCAGAGCTGCGATGTTGCCGCCGCAGGTGTTCTGGTTGATCATGTCAAAGCCGGTGTCGGGGCCCAGCAGGGCGTTCATCTTGCGGTTGACGCCGCGCAGGCAGGAGTAGTGCAGCTGCATGGCCACGCCGTGCTTGTGGTACAGTCTGCCCAGATGGATCAGGATGAAGGTCTGGTACTTCTCGGCCTCCTCGGTGGTGACGGCCTCGCCGGCCATGGCCTTCTTGTAGATGGCATCCACCTCGTCCACGGTGGCCTCGCGGTAGGGCACGTAGTCCAGGCCGTGGTCCGCGGCGCGGCAGCCCATCTTGACGAAGAACTCCAGACGCTCGGTCAGGGCGTCCATCACGCAGTGGATGCAGGCCAGCTTCTCTTTGCCAACGCTGGCGGCCAGCTTGTCCATGTACTCTGCGAAGCCGGGCTTATTGATGTTGATGGCCTTGTCGGGACGGAAGGAGGGAGCCACGGTGAACTTGATGGTGGGGTCGTTCTTGATCTTCTCATGCCACTCCAGGCTGTCGATGGGATCGTCGGTGGTGCCGATGAACGCCACGTTGGACTGCTCGATCAGGCCGCGGACGGTCAGCTTGGGATCGTTCTGCAGCTTCTCGTTGCACAGGTTCCACACTTCCTCGGCGGTGTCGCCGTTCAGCACGCCGTCGTAGCCGAAGTAGGTGTGCAGCTCCAGGTTGGTCCAGTGGTACATGGGGTTGCCGATGGCCATGGGCAGGGCCTCGGCGAACTTCTGGAAGCGCTCGCGGTCGGGCTTGGTGCCGGTGATGTACTCCTCGGGCACGCCGTTGGAGCGCATGACGCGCCACTTGTAGTGGTCGCCGAAGATGGTGCCGTCGGGGTTGCGGCCGCCCAGCCAGACCTGGGTGATATTTTCAAACTTGCGGTTCTCGTAGATCTCGCGGGGAGGGATATGGCAGTGGTAGTCGCAGATGGGCATGCCCGCTGCGTATGTATGATACAGATGCTGGGCGGTAGGTGTCTGAAGCATGAAGTCCTTATCCATAAATGCTTTCATGGTTGTGATACTCCCTTTCCTTGCTTTGTAAGAACTTGGACAGTCCGGCCGTTGGGCAGACTTTCACTTATCCATAGTATACCTTAAATCTGCCTTTGTATACAACTGAAAAATTGCTGAATTTTTATAGATTTCCTTGTTGAAACCGCTGGAATTTGTGGATGGGGCCTCTTTTTGGCGGAAATTCCAAAAGAAACACTTGACTTCTTTGTATACAACATTCTAAAATAGGAGAAGGAATCCGGCGGGCACAGGACCTGCCGGTGCTGGCTAGAGAACGTGTAAAGGAGATCATGAGATGGAAACTTTGAATTATAAGGTACTCGCGCAGACCGGTTATGACGGGTACATCCTGAAGGACGCCCCCATCAAGGTGATGCAGTTCGGCGAAGGCAACTTCCTGCGGGCCTTTGTGGACTACTTCTTTGACATCGCCAACGAGAAGGCCGGCTGGAACGGCAAGGTCAGCCTGGTGCAGCCCATCGGCAACTTCCCCCAGATGGCGGACTGGATCAACGCCCAGGAGGGCCTGTACACCCTCTACCTGCGCGGCAGCGAAAAGGGCCAGAAGGTGGACGACAAGCGTGTGATCTCCTGCGTGGCCAACTGCGTGTGCCCCTACAGCGAGGGCAAGTGGGCCGAGGTGCTGGCCCTGGCCGCCAGCCCTGACCTGGAGATCATCGCCTCCAACACCACCGAGGCCGGCATCGCCTACACCAAGGGGGACAGCGCCTTCGACGAGGTGCCCCCCAACAGCTTCCCCGCAAAGCTCACCCGCGTGCTGTACGAGCGCTATAAGGCCTTCAACGGCGCCGCCGACAAGGGCCTCATCATCCTCTCCTGCGAACTGATCGACAACAACGGCAAGGAGCTGCAGAAGTGCTGCAACAACTACGCCGCCGACTGGGGCCTGGAGCCGGCTTTCATCGACTGGATGAACAACGCCAACACCTTCTGCTCCACCCTGGTGGACCGCATCGTCCCCGGCCGCATCCGCGACCCCAAGGAGCTGGCGGCCATCGAGGAGGCCAACGGCTACCACGACCAGGTGCTGGACGTGGGCGAAGTGTTCGGCGTCTGGGTCATCGAGGGCCCGGCCTGGCTGGAGGACAAGCTCCCGTTCAAGAAGGCCGGCGTCAACGTCATGGTGGTGCCCGACGTCACCCCCTACAAGAAGCGCAAGGTCCGCATCCTGAACGGCGCCCACACCGGCTTCGTCCTGGGCGCTTACCTGGCCGGCTATGACATCGTCCGCGACTGCATGCACAACGACACCATCCGCGAGTTCATGAACAAGATGCTGTATGAGGAAGTCATCCCCACCCTGCCTCTGGACAAGGACGACCTGATGCAGTTTGCCGCCGCCGTGCAGGACCGCTTCAACAACCCCTTCATCAACCACGAGCTGATGAGCATTTCCCTGAACTCCACCTCCAAGTGGAAGGCCCGCAATATGCCCAGCTTCCTGGAGTACATCAAGGAGAAGAACGAGCTGCCCAAGTGCCTGACCATGAGCCTGGCCGCTTACATCGCCTTCTATTCCAACGACATCCAGGAGCGCACCGAGGATGGCCTGATCTGCAAGCGTCCCAAGGGCAACACCTACAAGATCCAGGACGACGCCTGGGCGCTGGACTTCTACTACGCCCATAAGGACGACTCGGCCGCCGATCTGGTCCATGCCGTCCTGACCAACACCCAGATGTGGGATCAGGACCTGACCGCCATCCCCGGCGTGGAAGCCGCCGTCCTGGCCGATCTGGAGCTGATCCGCACCCAGGGCGCCGAGGCCGCCTACAAGAGCTGCCTCTAAGCGGGCTCTAGGGGGAACCCATTTCTGCCTGCTGCGCAGGACAGAAATTCCTTCCCCCTAGTATTCCCCTGAGGACAAAATTTGCCGCAGAACCGTGCACTCGCTACAGGGTGGCTCGCACACTCTCTGCGGTAAATTTCCCTGTATGTGTCCGGCCTGTACGCGCATGTCGTCCAGGCCGGACCGATTCTAAACAGCTTTCTGAATCATTGACAAGGAGAACTGCTATGGCGCAGGCAATTCATATCAGCCCCATCGACAACGTGGTGGTCGCGCTGCACCCCATCGCCAAGGGGCAGCTGGTGGAGACCGACGGCCTGTCGGTGACCGCCCTGGAAGATATCCCCCAGGGCCATAAGATGGCGGTCAAGCCCATCAAGGCAGGGGAGGACGTCATCAAGTACGGCTTCCCCATCGGCCATGCCACCGAGGACGCCCAGCCCGGCCGCTGGATGCACACCCACAACATCAAGACCAACCTCTCGGGCGAGGTGGAGTACACCTATAACCCCGCCCCCGATCTGGCCCCCCTGCCCAAGGTGGAGCCCGAGACCTTTATGGGCTTCCGCCGCAAGGACGGCCGGGCGGCCATCCGCAACGAGATCTGGATCATCCCGGTGGTGGGCTGTGTCAACGAGAACGCCAAAAAGATGGTGCAGGACAACCAGGACCTGGTCACCGGCAGCATTGACGGCCTGTACACCTTCCCGCACCCCTTCGGATGCAGCCAGACCGGCCATGACCACGCCCAGACCCGCAAGCTGCTGGCGGCCCTGGTCCGCCACCCCAACGCGGCCGGCGTGCTGGTGCTGCACCTGGGCTGCGAGAACATCCAGCCCGACCAGTTCAAGGCCGAGCTGGGCGAGTACGATCCCGACCGGGTCAAGTTCCTGGTCTGCCAGGACGTGGAGGACGAGTTCGCCGCCGCCCGCAAGCTGCTGGAAGAGCTGGCCGGCTACGCCCGCCAGTTCCAGCGGGAGCCCATCCCCGTGTCCGAGCTGGTGGTGGGCATGAAGTGCGGCGGCTCGGACGGCCTGTCCGGCATCACTGCCAACCCCACCATCGGCCGCTTCTCGGATATGCTGGGCCAGCGGGGCGGCTCCACCGTCCTGACCGAGGTGCCCGAGATGTTCGGCGCCGAGGGCTTTTTGATGAACCGCTGCATCAACCACAGCGTGTTTGAAAAGGCCGAGCACATGCTGAACGGCTTCAAAAACTACTTCATCAGCCACAACGAGGTGGTCTACGACAACCCCTCGCCGGGCAACAAGCAGGGCGGCATCACCACCCTGGAGGACAAGAGCTGCGGCTGCGTCCAGAAGGGCGGTACCGCCCCCATCATGGACGTGATCGACTACGGCGACCCGGTGGTCACCAAGGGCCTGAATATGCTCTACGGCCCCGGCAACGACCTGGTGTCGGCCACCGCGATGACCGCCGCCGGCGCGCACATGATCCTGTTCTCCACCGGCCGCGGCACGCCCTTCTCGGCCCCGGCCCCCACCCTGAAGATCTCCACCAACACCCCGCTGGCGGAGAAAAAGCCGGGCTGGATCGACTTCAACGCGGGCGTCATCGCCGACGGCAAAAAGACCATCGACGAGACGGCCCAGGACCTGCTGCAACTGGTGATCGACACGGCCAGCGGCAAGCAGACCAAGGCCGAGATCAACGGCTTCCGCGACATTTCCATCTTCAAGGATGGCGTAGTGCTCTAAAAAACCTGAAAAACAAGGGTCATGCCGCAAAAAGCATGGCCCTTTAGCGTGGCGCAAAAGCGCCCCGCTTTAGGGGGAACCCATTTCTGCGCGCATCCGCGCGGCAGAAATTCCTTCCCCCTAACTCTCTTGCGCTTAGCCGATTTTCGCAGCGCGCGAGCGCTTGCGAAAATCGGAGCGCTGCGCCAGCGGCGGCTCGCTGTTTCGTCCACTGGACGCACTTCGCCGCCGTTGCCCCTGGGGACAAAATTCAGCACTGAACCGCGCACTCGGCCTTGCGGCCTCGCACACTCTCAGCGCTGAATTTCCCTGTCGGTGTCCCGCCTGTATGCGCATGTCATCCAGGCGGGACTTTTTAGCAATCTGTAAAGAACATCTTGAAAAAGCATGGCCCTTTTTTGAAAAATCTGCTACAATAGAGAAAAAGGAGCCGCCGTCACGGCCCACACCTACAAGGAGGTATCTTTATGAATCAGATCAGCACCCGGTACGTCACCGAAGGCGAGGCCTGCTACGAGCAGTACGTCCTTTCGGACCCGGCCGCCAAGACCGAACTGGTCATCACCCCCGAGCGGGGCGGCATGATCACCGGTTTCACCCTGGACGGGGACGAGTACATCTGGGTCCGCCGCCCCAATTTCAGCGAGTGCAACCGCCCCCGCTTCGCGGTGCCCATTTTGTTCCCCAGCTGCTCCAACCCGGACGGCGGCGTCCATATCTTTGACGGCAAGCCCTACCCCATGGAGACCCACGGCCTGGCCGACCTGTGCCCCTGGGAGGTGGACAGCGTCGGGCCCGACGGCGTCACCCTGATGCTGCAGTCCACCCCGCTGACCAAGTTCCTCTATCCGTTCGACTTCACCCTGCTGGTGACGTATAACCTGGCGGGCCGCACCGCTACCATCGACCTGACCGTCATCAACGATGGGGACAAGCCCATGCCGTTCAGCTTCGGCTACCACCCCTATTTCGTGGCCAGCAAGCTGGAGAACGTAGACTTTGACATCCACTGCGCCACCTGCTCGGAGGACGCCAAGGGCGAGCAGCCCGCCGCCCCGGAGAAGATCACCCTGACCCGCAAAGAGGGCGCGGACAACTCCATCCGCCTGCTGACCGGCGTGGAGTTCCCCATGGTCTTTACCGACAGCGGCAACGGCCACAAGGTGACGGTGGACGCCGACGACAGCTTCACCAACGGCGTGCTCTGGCAGCAGGACGCCGAGAGCTTCGTCTGCATGGAGCCCTGGAACGGCTGGGCCAACAGCGTCAACGAGGAGGGCAAGCACGAGGTGCTGGAGCCCGACGAGGCCATGACCAGCACCTGGTCCATCACGATCGACAAAGTGTAAGAACCCACCCACCCGCCCTTTGAGAGGTGCCCCCACCGGCCCTGCGGGCCGACTCCCCGGTGGGGAGTGAATCAACAAAAAACTGCTCCCTTTACCATTTACGCAATGGTCGAGGGAGCAGTTTCTCTTTTATTTACCCCCCGTCAGGGGGGTGGCATGGCGCAAGCCATGCCGGGGGGATTCCTCTAACAGGGCGGGTGGGTGGGTTTACTGCGGCTGGTGGCCGAGGTAGGCCAGGATGCCGCCGTCGGCGTAGAGGATCTGGCCGTTGACGAAGTCGGAGGCGTGGGAGGCCAGGAACACGCAGGGCCCGACCATGTCCTCCGCCTCGCCCCAGCGGCCGGCGGGCGTCTTGGAGATGATAAAGGCGTCGAAGGGGCTGCGGCTGCCGTCGGGCCGGCGCTCGCGCAGGGGCGCGGTCTGCGGGGTGGCGATGTAGCCGGGGCCCATGCCGTTGCACTGGATGTTGTACTGGCCGAACTCGGAGGCGATGTTCTTGGTCAGCATCTTCAGGCCGCCTTTGGCCGCCGCGTAGCCCGAGACGGTCTCGCGGCCCAGCTCGCTCATCATCGAGCAGATGTTGATGATCTTGCCCGCCCGTTTGTCGATCATGGCAGGCAGCACCGCTTTGGAGCAGTTGAAGGCGCCCACCACGTGGACCTTCAGCACCTTTTCAAAGTCCTCGGTGCTGGTCTCCAGCATGGGCTTGCGCTGGATGATGCCGGCGTTGTTGACCAGGATGTCCACCGGGCCCACCTCGGCGGCGATCTTGTCCACCATCGCCTTGACGGCGTCCCAGTCGGTGACGTCGGCGATGTAGCCATGCGCGTCGATGCCGGCCGCCTTGTAGGCCGCCATGCCCTTTTCGTAGCTCGACTCGGACGAGCAGTTGAAACAGACTTTCGCGCCGCAGTGCGCCATCCCTTCCGCAATGGAAAAACCAATGCCGTGGGCGCCGCCGGTGATCAGCGCGACCTTGCCGCTCAGGTCAAATGCAGAGAGTTCCATAGGGTTAGCTCCTTCCTTTCTGTTGTATCCTTCGATGTATACTAGACAAATACTTAACAAAAAGCCCCGCATCCGGCGTGCACCGGATACGGGGCGTTGTGACCCCGGTCAGCCCGGAGCTGTGTCTATACCGCCTGCCTGGACGTGCGTGCCGCCCGGGCAGGGCTTTGCGGGCAAAGCCCCTCTTTTACCGCAGGTCGGTGGTGGCGATGTTGTCCATGTCGTCAAACTCCATGTTCTCGCCGCCCATGGCCCAGATAAAGGTATAGTTCGAGGTGCCCACGCCGCTGTGGATGCTCCAGGAGGGGCTGATGACCGCGTCCTCGTTGTGCATCACGATGTGCCGGGTCTGGGTGGGCTCGCCGCACATATGGAAGACCACCTGCCCCTCGGGCAGCTCGAAATAGGTGTAGATCTCCATCCGGCGCTCGTGGGTGTGGCTGGGCATGGTGTTCCAGTTGGAGCCGGGTTCCAGCTCGGTCATGCCCATGCTCAGCTGGCAGGTCTTGAGCACGTCGGGGTGGATGAACTGGTTGATGGTGCGCTTGTTGCAGGTCTCGGTGCTGCCCAGCGGCCGGTGGTTGGCGTCCGCCATCTTGATCAGGCGGGTCTCATAGGCGCAGTGGGCCGGGGCCGACACCATGTAGAACTTGGCGGGGTGGGCGGGATCAGCCGAGGCAAAGGTGACTTCCTTGGTGCCCTGGGTGATGTACAGGCAGTCCTTGTAGCCCAGCTCGTACTTGACGCCGTCGGCCACCACGATGCCGGTGGAATCCTTGCCGATGTTGAACATACCGATCTCGCGGCGCTCGAGGAAATAGTGGGTGCCGAAGTTGGCCCACACGTCGATGCCCTTGTCGATGGGCACCACCTCGTTCACCGGCATGCAGCCCAGGGTGACCATGCGGTCCACATGGCTGTAGACGGCCACCACCTGGTCGGCCTTGTACAGGCCGGTGATGAGCATTTCATCCCGCATTTCCTCGGTGGTGTAGCGCTTGAAGTCCTTCTGGTTGCAGGAATAACGGATATCCATAGCGATATGCCTCCCGTGCAGCCGGTTCTCAGCGCTGGATGCGGCCGGAACCGTCGCCGCCGGCCAGCTTCTCGACCTCAGAGACGCTGACCATGTTGTAGTCGCCCTCGATGGAGTGCTTCAGAGCGGAAGCAGCCACGGCGAACTCGACAGCGTCCTGGGTGCTCTTGCCGTTCAGCAGGGCGTAGATCAGGCCGCCGCCGAAGCTGTCGCCGCCGCCCACGCGGTCGATGATGCGCAGCTCGTACTTCTTGGAGAAGCAGTACTCGCCGGTAGCGGCGTCGTACAGCATGGCGCTCCAGCCGTTGTCGGAAGCGCTGTGGCTCTCACGCAGGGTGATGGCCACCTTCTCGAAGTTGAACTTGTCGGCCAGCTGCTTGGCCACGCTCTTGTAGCCCTCGTGGTTCAGGGTGCCGCCGTAGATATCGGTGGCCTCGGCCTCGATGCCGAACACGTCCTTGGCGTCCTCCTCGTTGGAGATGCACACGTCCACATACTGGCACAGGTCGGTCATGGCGGCGCGGGCCTGCTCACGGGTCCACAGCTTGCCGCGGTAGTTCAGGTCGCAGCTGATCTTGACGCCGTGGGCCTTGGCAGCCTTGCAGGCCTGGCGGCAGATCTCGACGACGTTCTCGCCCAGGGCCGGGGTGATGCCGGTGAAGTGGAACCAATCGACGCCCTCGAAGATCTTGTCCCAGTCGAAGTCGGAGGGCTGGGCCAGCTGGATGGCGCTGTTGGCGCGGTCATAGATGCAGACCGAGCCGCGCTGGGAAGCGCCCTTCTCGTTGTAGTAGATGCCCACACGGTCACCGCCGCGGACGATCATGCTGGTGTCGACGCCGTAGCGGCGCAGGCTGTTGACAGCGCACTGGCCGATGGCGTGTGCGGGGAGCTTGGTGACGAAGGCGGCGTCCACGCCGTAGTTGGCCAGCGAGACAGCCACGTTGGCTTCACCGCCGCCGAAGGTGAACTCGAGGGTGCTTGCCTGGACAAAGCGCTCGTAGTTGTACGGCTGCAGACGGACCATCAGTTCGCCAAAGGTAACGACTTTCATTGTAGTGTTCTCCTTCACTGTTTGTTTTTCTGTGTGGGTATACTTCAAATGTCCCGCCGCAGGAAAGCCCGCGGCGGACCGGCTGATAAAGGGAAAAGGGGATCAGACCTTGACCAGGTGGATGGCAAAGCCGCCGATCTCGTCCGCCATGTAGCAGGCGATGGTCTTGCCGTTCTTGACGTTCTTGGAGTCGAGGTCGAACTTGACGCCGCGGCGGCTCAGGTGGTAGATGGCGCGGTCGACGTTGTTGCAGCCGATGGCGATGTGGCCGTTGGTGCCGCGGCCGGGCTTCTTCATGATCTCGAACTCCTTGTTGCCCACAAAGATGCTGGAGTTGCCCGGAGCGACCTTCATGTTCAGCAGGGCGGCCAGAGCATTGGCGGTGGACATGGCCTCGTCCTCGTTGGCGGTGTTGATGCCGATGTGGACCAGCTTCAGGCCCAGCATGGTATCGACGGCCTCCTTGCACATGGCGGTGATCTTGGCCCAGTCGCCGGCCTTGATGACGTCGCTCTTGCACATCCAGGTGCCGCCCACGGCGAAGATCTGGTCATAGCCCAGATAATCGTTGACGTTCTTGGCGTTGACGCCGCCGGTGCACATCCACTTGGCGGTCTTGAGGGCGCCGCCGATGTTCTTCAGCATGCCGACGCCGCCGTTGGCCTCGGCCGGGAAGAACTTCAGCGCCTCGCAGCCCATGTTCATGGCCTGCTGCATCTCGCCGGCGGTGGCGGTGCCGGGCATGGCCAGGCAGCCCTTGTCGATGACGTACTGGGTCACGTTGGGGTCAAAGCCGGGGGCCACGATGAAGGAAGCGCCCGCATCGATGGCGCGGTCCACCTGGTCCTTGGTCAGGACGGTGCCGGCGCCCAGCAGCATCTCGGGCATCTCCTTGTGGATCAGGCGGATGCACTCTTCAGCGCAGGCAGTGCGGAAGGTGACCTCGGCGGCAGGCAGGCCGCCGTCAGACAGAGCCTTGCACAGGGGCAGGGCCTCGTCCACGCTGTTGAAGGCGATGACGGGGATAATGCCGATCTCGTAAACACGCTCCAGGACAGGATTCGTAAACATAAACGCATTTCTCCTTTACTTACTGGCTTGCGCAGTATGACCACAGCCATGGGCATGGCTTGTCCAGGCACACTGTTGTATGTTACTAGTATAAACCAAGGCAGGCCATTTGGTAATACTCACAAAGCACAATATTTGCTGGGATATCTTGTATACATTGCATAAAATCGCTTCCGGGCAGGGGTTTACGAGCCGGTCAGGCCCAGCCGGGCGAACAGCTCGGCCACGCCGTCATGGTTGCAGTCCTGCTCGGAAACGATATCAGCCAGAGATTGGATGGAGGGCATCCCGTTGGCCATGACGGCCGCCACCCCGGCGGCCTCCAGCATTTTGCGGTCGTTTTCGCTGTCGCCTACGGCCAGCACTTCGGCCTGGGGGATGCCCAGCTGCCCGGCCAGGGCCAGCAGGGCCGTGCCCTTGTTCACGCCGGCGGCGGTGGCCTCGACATTGTCGGGGGAGCCCTGGGTGGCCTCCACCCCAGGGATGGCGGCCAGCTGGGGCAGCACCTCGCTGGCCAGTTCCTTCGAGCCGAAGAACATACAGAATTTTTCGATCTCGCCGGGGTGGGCCTCAAAGTAGGGGTGCAGGTCGGGCAGGATGGTAAAGCGCCCGTCGTCGGCCTGCTTGGCCTCGGTGGAAAGCAGCCGGGCCATCCGGGCCCGGGTCCAGGCCAGGCCGGCGGGCGTCTTGAACGTCCGGCCGTCGGCAAAGAAATTCAGCTCGCCCTCGTACCGCTCCAGCAGGGAATAGACCGCCCGGGCCGTCTCGGCCGGCAGGGTGCGCCGGTACAGGCAGACGGGCTGGGCCACCGGCTCGGGGCCGGGCTCGCCGTAGCGGCTGCGGACGGCGGCCATGGGGTCGGGCCCCAGGTCCCACACAGCAGCCCCGTTGGAGGTGAGGGCGTACCGCACGCCGGGGATGGAGGCCACCACCCGGGGCAGGGCCGACAGCCCCCGCCCGGTGGCGGGCAGGACCACCACCCCCCGGCGGATGGCCGTGACGACGGCCTCCAGGGTGCGGGGGGTGATCCGGCTGGTGCGGTCCAGCAGGGTGCCGTCCAAGTCCAGGGCGGCCAGTTTGATCGCGTTGGTTTTCATAGAGCCTCCTTGCCCAGCACAAACTTTTCCACGGCCAGCGCCACCCCGTCCTCGTTGTTGGAGGCGGTGACGTAGTCGGCGGCGGCTTTTACTTCGGGGAAGGCGTTGGCCATGGCCACGCCCAGCCCGGCGGCGGCCACCATGGCGGTGTCGTTGCCGCCATCGCCGCAGGCCATCAGGGCGCTGGCGGGCAGGCCCAGCTGTTCGGCCAGGGCCAGCAGCCCCGCGCCCTTGTTCACGCCGGCGGCGTTGATCTCCATGTTCAGGGGCAGGCTGGACACCACGTCCACCCCCAGGGCCGCCACTTCGGCCCAGGCCCGCTGGCGCTCGGCTTCGTCCAAAAAGAAAACGGTCAGCTTTTCGATGCCCCGCTCCTGGGACGCGATGAAAGCCCGCAGGTCAGGCAGGACGGTGCGGGTGTTCAGGACGTAATCCCGCAGGTTGTCGGGCACAAAGCGGTAGGCCGCAGCTCGGTTGGCCTGGGTGGTGTAGCCTTGGCCGTCCTGGAACAGGTCGGCCATGCAGTCGTAGCGGGCCAGGACGTCGAAGGCGGCCAGGGCCGTCTCCCGCGGGAGGTACAGCTCCCGGACGGCGCGGCCGGAGGCCAGGTCCATCATCCGGGCGCCGTTGGAGGTGATGGCGTAGTGGACCCCCGGCAGGGCCAGCAGGGCAGCCGGCAGGCCGGCGGCGGTGCGCCCGGTGGCGGGGACGATCTCCACCCCGCGGGCGGCAGCCTCGGTCAGAGCCGCGGCAGTGCGGGGGGTAAGCTGCTTGCGGTCGTTGAGGACGGTGCCGTCCAGATCCACCGCAAGCAGGCGAATGGGTGAAGTATACATCATAAAACCTCAAACTGTCAAGAATGACAAAAACAGAACGATTTTCCCGGCCGCACCGGGCCGGACCCCTCTGGGAGCAGACAAGCGCTCCCCACTATTTTACTGTACTTGCCTCGTTTGCGCAAGGGCGCGAGATATGATACAATAACAAAGCCCGGCGGGAAGATCCTCCTGCCGGCCCGAACGGTAAAAGAACAGAAAAGAAACGGTAAAAAATAAAAGGAGCAAGCTATGACACAGATCCTGAAGAGCCGGCCGCACCTGTGGTTCCAGCTCTACTGGGTGATCTATCTGGTCTGGTTCTTTGCGCTGGACTGGACCATCACCGACCCCACCTACATCATCCACAGCCCCCTCGACGACCTGATCCCCTTCAACGAGTGGTTCATCTTCCCTTACTGCAGCTGGTTTTTCTTGCTGGCGGGGGTGACGGGGCTGCTGTGGTGGTTCGATACCAGGTCCTACGACAAGCTCTGCCTGATGATGTTCTCGGGGATGACCTTCTGCCTGATCTTGTACATGATCCTGCCCAACGGGGTGGACCTGCGCCCCACCGCGGAGCAGGTGGGCCGGGACAACTTCGCCATGGACATCATGCAGCTGATCTGGAAGGCGGACGCCTCCAACAACGTCTGCCCCTCCATCCACTGCCAGAGCTCGGGCTGCATGGCCCTGGCCTTTGCCAAGAGCAAACTGGCCCAGGGGCGCCCCTGGCTGAAAGTGCTGGCCTTCGGGTGGGCGGGGCTGATCTGCGTGTCCACCGTGTTCACCAAGCAGCACTCGGTCATCGACGTGGCCTGCGGGCTGGCGCTGGCGGCGGCGTGGTACTGGCCCCTGTATGGCCGCAGAAAGGCCCGGCAGTCCGCCCTGTGAGCGGCAGGGTGCGCAGAGTGTAGAAAATCCCTGATAAAATTTGAACAAATGGCCCATTGACGCATCTGGAATATCAGTTTACAATGATAGAAAACAAGACCTCCTGTCATACAGGGGAACAGAAAGGAGACACGCCGTCATGGCAGCACCTGAAAGCGCGCGTGAGATAGCGTACCAGACCCTCTGGGGCAGGATCGTCACCATGGAACTGAAACCGGGCGACCCCCTCAACGACCGGCAGCTGGCGCAGGAAATGGGGATCAGCCGCACCCCCGTGCGGGAAGCCCTTATCATGCTGAATATTGCCCACATGGTGGTCATCAAACCCCAGAGCGGCACATATGTGGCCCCCATTGATCTGAAACTGATGCGGATGGAGCAGTTTGCCCGCTTTACGCTGGAAAAGGAGATGCTGACCCACGTCTGCAGGCACTGCAGGCCGGCGCATCTGGCGGCTTACCGGGCCAACATCCGGGAGTATGAGGCGGCGGCCGCGGCCCCCGAGACCCCCCTCAAGAACAGCCATATGCTGGAGATCGACAACCGCTTCCACCGGCTGGCCTTCGAGTTCTGCGGCATGGAGGACCACTTCGACCATATGCTGTCCACCTTCAAGCACATCGAGCGGCTGCGCCTGTTCAGCCTGATGCTGGAGGAGAACTTTTCGGTGCCCGGCCAGCACGGCAAGATTGTGGACGCGCTGGAAGCAGGGGACCTCGAAGCGCTGGAGCAGGCTTTGCGGGAGCACCTGACCCGGTACCGGGTGTCGGTGGACGCGGCCCGCAAGGTCCACCCCGACTACTTCATCGAGGGGTGAGCGGGGCAGAGCGTTCTGCACAACTTTTGAAAATTCTGTTAAAAATAGAAAAATCCGCCGTGAGAAACAGTAAATTTTTCTCACGGTTTTTGTTGTTTAGATACAATCCACAAAAAACAAACCAAAAGAATGGAAAGATTACCACTTGCCAAATTGAGATTGATATACTAGAATGGGATGTAACAGGATGCCGCTCTGTGTCCGGCACGGGGCGGCTGCGCGAATTTCAGCACAAAGGAGAGAAAGACTATGCCAATGCAAATGGGTTTCCGCTGGTATGGCGAGGGCAACGACAAGATCACCCTGTCCGACATCAAGCAGATCCCCGGCGTCACCAGCATCGTCTGGGCCCTGCACAACAAGATGCCCGGCGAGATCTGGGAGGTCGATGAGATCGCCGAGGTCCAGAAACAGCTCGAGCCGTACGGCTTCAACATGGACGTGGTCGAGTCGGTCAACGTCCACGACGACATCAAGATCGGCCTGCCCACCCGCGACCAGTACATCGCCAACTACATCCAGACCATCCGCAACCTGTCCAAGTTCGGCGTGAAGGTCATCTGCTACAACTTCATGCCCATCTTCGACTGGACCCGCACCGATCTGTTCCATCCTGTGGGGGACGGCTCCACTGCCCTGTACTACCAGAAGGACATGATCCAGAGCGACTACAAGGCCATGGCCGAGTACATCATGAGCTTCACCGAGAAGTACAACATGACCTTCCCCGGCTGGGAGCCGGAGCGCATGGCCAAGCTCGACGAGCTGTTCAAGGCCTACGCCCCCGTCACCAAGGAAAAGCTGTGGGAGAACCTGAAGTACTTCCTGGAGGCCCTGATGCCGGTGTGCCATGAGTGTGACATCAAGATGGCCATCCATATGGACGATCCCCCCTGGGACATCTTCGGCCTGCCCCGCCTGCTGACCAGCGCCGAGAACATCGACCGCTTCCTGTCCATGGTGGACGACCCCTACAACTGCCTGACCCTGTGCTCGGGCAGCCTGAACGCCGACCCCAACAACAACGTGGCCGACATCATCTACAAGCACTGCGACCGCATCGCGTTCGCCCACATCCGCAACGTCAAGCACTTCCCCAACGGTGACTTCTCCGAGGCCAGCCACCGCGACTGCGACGGCGACACCCACATCCTGGACATCCTGAAGGCCTACCACGACTGCCACTACGAGGGCTATATCCGCCCCGACCACGGCCGTCACCTGTGGGGCGAGGGCCCCGGCACCGTCCGTCCCGGCTACGGCCTGTACGACCGCGCCCTGGGCATCATGTATATGTGGGGCGTCTGGGATATGCTGGACAAGCTGGACGCTGAAAAGAAGTAAGCGCCGTCTGCACAAACAGGAAAGGGAGCGTATTTCCACATGAAACTGACTGATATTGAACACGGCCCGATCAGCCCCGTCTGGGCAGAAAAAGGCTACCAGCTGCCCAAGTTCGACCGCGAGGCCGTCAAGGCCAAGACCGCGGCCGAGCCCACCTGGGTGCACTTCGGCGCGGGCAACATCTTCCGCGCCTTCCCGGCGGCCATCCTGCAGCAGGTGCTGGATTCGGGCAAATACGACCGCGGCGTCATCGTGGCCGAGAGCTTCGATTATGAGATCATCGACAAGGCTTACCGCCCCTACGATAACCTCAGCCTGCTGGTCTGCCTGCAGTCCACCGGCACCATCGAGAAGAAGGTCATCGCCTCGGTCACCGAGAGCCTGAAGGCCGACCCCCAGTTCACCGACGACTGGGCCCGCCTGGTCGAGATCTTCCAGAAGCCCAGCCTGCAGATGGTGTCCTTCACCATCACCGAAAAGGGCTACGGCTTCAACGCCGCCGACCTCGAGCGCGGCATGAACGCGCAGTTCGCCATGGGCAAAGTCACCGCCCTGCTGTACGAGCGCTATAAGGCCGGCGCCCTGCCCCTGACCCTGCAGAGCATGGACAACTGCTCCCACAACGGCGACAAGGTCAAGGCCGGCGTCTATGCCTACGCCGAAAAGTGGGCCGAGATGGGCCTGGTGCCCGCGGGCTTTGTGGATTACGTCAAGGACGAGAGCAAGGTCTCTTATCCCTGGAGCATGATCGACAAGATCACCCCGCGCCCCGACGCCAAGGTCCAGAAGATGCTGGAGGACGACGGTTTCGAGGACAACTACACCATCGTCACCGACCGCCACACCTTCACCGCCCCCTTCGTCAACGCCGAGGAGACCGAGTACCTGGTCATCGAGGACAAGTACACCAACGGCCGGCCCCCGCTGGAGCTGGGCGGCGTCATGTATGCCGACCGCGAGACGGTGGACAAGGTCGAGAAGATGAAGGTGTGCACCTGCCTCAACCCGCTGCACACCGCCATGTCCATTTACGGCTGCCTGCTGGGCTACACCCTCATCAGCGCCGAGATGGCCGACGAGGACATCCGCGGCCTGATCACCAAGATGGGCTACATCGAGGCCATGCCGGTGGTGGTCGATCCCGGCGTGCTGAAGCCCGCCGACTTCATCGACGCTGTGCTGAACCGCCGCCTGCCCAACCCGTTCATGCCCGACGCGCCCCAGCGCATCGCCACCGATACCTCCCAGAAGCTGTCTATCCGCTTCGGCGAGACCATCAAGGCCTACAAAGAGCGCGGCCTGGATATGAACGATCTGGTCCTGATCCCGCTGGTGCTGGCCGGCTATGCCCGCTACATCAAGGGCATCGACGACGAGGGCAAGGCGTTCGAGCCTTCTCCCGATCCGCTGCTGGCAGAGCTGTCCGCCATCGTGGCCCCGCTGGAAGTCAAGGAAGGCCCGCAGGACTTCAGCTGCCTGAAGGCCCTGTACACCCGCAAGGACGTCTTTGGCGTCGACCTGTATGAGGCAGGCCTGGGCGAGAAGATCGAGGGCATGGTGGCCGAGTTGTACGCCGGCCCCGGCGCTGTCCGCAAGACCCTGCACAAGTACGTTTCCGCCCGCTGATAAAGCTGGCCGTCTGAACGCTATCCCCGCCCCGCGCTGTGTTTGCTTTGCCGCAGCGCGGGGCTTTTTGCGCCCTGCGGCGGGGGCGTATAGGCAGTTCTTGCTTTTTTTGTAGCAGATTATGCACTTGGGATACAACACGCCGCTCGAGCCTTGACATCGGGGCGGCGAGGCGGTATCATTAAATCAACGGGCGGCGCTTCCTGCGCCGCAGAGCAAACGGCGCGCTCTGACTGCGCTGTGACAGGAGGTATACAAACAATGTCTGTCTGTACTGCAAAATCCTTTGATCTGACCGGCAAGATCGCTCTGATCACCGGCGCTTCCTACGGCATCGGCTTCGCCATCGCCACCGCTATGGCGAACTGCGGCGCCACCATCGTGTTCAACGACATCAAGCAGGAGCTGGTGGACAAGGGCCTGGCCGCCTACAAAGAGGCCGGCATCGACGCCCACGGCTATGTCTGCGACGTCACCGACGAGGACGCCGTCAACGCCTTCATCAAGCAGGTCACAGAGGAAGTGGGCCACATCAACATCCTGGTCAACAACGCCGGCATCATCAAGCGCATCCCCATGTGCGACATGACCGCCGCCCAGTTCCGCCAGGTCATCGACGTTGACCTGAACGCCCCCTTCATCGTCTCCAAGGCTGTCATCCCCGACATGATCCAGCAGGGCGGCGGCAAGATCATCAACATCTGCTCCATGATGAGCGAGCTGGGCCGTGAGACCGTCTCGGCCTACGCCGCAGCCAAGGGCGGCCTGAAGATGCTGACCAAGAACATCGCCTCCGAGTACGGCGAGTACAACATCCAGTGCAACGGCATTGGCCCCGGCTACATCGCCACCCCGCAGACCGCTCCTCTGCGCGAGCGTCAGCCCGACGGCAGCCGTCATCCCTTCGACCAGTTCATCGTCTCCAAGACCCCGGCCGGCCGCTGGGGCAACGCCGAGGATCTGGGCGGCCCCGCCGTCTTCCTGGCTTCCGAGGCTTCCGACTTCGTCAACGGCCACATCCTGTATGTGGACGGCGGCATCCTGGCCTACATCGGCAAGCAGCCGCAGTAAGTTACTTTTCTGAAGAAAAGGAACCAAAAGACTTTTCTCTGCCCCCCTGCCGGCGCGCTGCGCCGGTCCCCCCGTTGGGGGGAAGCAAAAGAAAGAAACTGCTCCCTCATCTGCGAAAGGCGGGTGGGGGAGCAGTTTTTTGCGTTCAGCCGCTTTGATCCAGCCGCCGGAGGTACTGCCGGGTCTCCTCCGCTACCTGGCCGGAGAGGGCGAAAAGCCCGGCAAGGTTGGGCAGCATCATCAGGCCGTTGAAAGTGTCGGACAAGGCCCACGCGGCGGTAAAGCCGGCGGTGGCCCCGGGCAGGATCAGGGCCAGAAAGGCCAGCCGGTAGGCCCAGACTGTTCCCGGCCCAAAGAGGTAGGCCCAGCACTCGGCGCCGTACTGGCTCCAGCCCAGCACCGACGACCAGGCGAACAGCAGCACCGCCCCCGCCACAAAGCCGGGGCCCAGCGGCCCCAGGGCGGCGGAAAAGGCTTCGCCCGCCAGGTCGGGGGCCGGGGCAGGGGAGAGCATCCGCCCGGTGTCCAGGTCCACCAGGCCGGTGGTGAGCATGGCCAGGGCGGTCATGGTGCAGACCAGGAAGGTGGAGACGAACACCTGAAAAATGCCCCACATCCCCTGCCGGGCGGGCTCCCGGGTGGAGGCCGGGCCGCTGGCAATGGCCGAGGAGCCCAGCCCCGCCTCGCTGGAAAAGCTGCCCCGCATGGACCCCCACTGGACCGCCGCGGCCATGCCGTAGCCCACCGCGCCGCCCCCGGCCGCCCGCAGGCCGAACGCGCCCCGGAAAATGCTCCCGAACGCCGCCGGCAGGGCGTCCGCGTGGGTCAGGACCACCAGCGCCGTCCCCGCCAGATAAAAAACGGCCATAAAGGGCACCAGCCTGCCGGCGGCGGAGGCCACCCCTTTCATCCCGCGCAGCAGGACCAGCGCAGTGACCAGAGCCAGCGCCGCCCCTGTCAGGGCGGGCGGCAGCCCGAAAGCGCCTTCCAGGCTGGCGGCGATGGCGTTCACCTGGCTCAGGTTGCCGATGCCGAAGGAGGCCAGCACGCACAGCAGGGCAAAGGTCCCCGCCAGCACCCGGCCCGCCAGCCGGCCGTGGGGCAAAGCGCCCACCCCCGCCGAAAGGTAATACATGGGGCCGCCGTGCCAGCTGCCCGCGCGGTACTGCCGGTAGCGCAGGCCCAGCAGGTTTTCGGCGTAGGCGGTCATCATCCCGAAAAAGGCCGTCACCCACATCCAGAAGATGGCCCCCGGCCCGCCGCTGATGAGGGCCGCGCCCACCCCCACGATGCTCCCGGTGCCGATGGTGGCCCCCAGGGCGGTGCACAGGCTCTGCAGGGGGCTGATGCTGCCCGCGTCCTCCCGGGCGAGGTCGGGGCTGCGCCGCAGGATGGCCCCCAGCGTCTGCCCCAGCCAGAGGGGCAGGCGGGCCAGCTGGAACCACCCGGTCCGCACCGTCAGCCACAGTCCTGCCGCGGCCAGCAGGCCCACCCCCAGCGGGCCCCACACCACCCCGTTGATCGCAGACAGCAGTTCCATACGCAGCCCCCCAAGCCCCGGAGATACAAAAACAGGAGCCATACCACGGCGGTACGGCTCCTGTTATATGTATGCAGGGCAAGGGCTGCTCATGCCTTTTTGGCCTGATGGACGCTGCCCTTGGGCTCGCGGCGGGGCAGCAGGCCGGCGCGGTCCAGAGCGGGACGGACGGCCAGGTACAGCAGCACCGCGCAGACGGTGGAGACCAGGCTGTTCACCAGCGTGACGCCTCCGGCCACCCCGGCCAGGGCCTGGGCCACCGAATAGTCCTGCCCGAAAATGTAAACGTTGCGGAAATAGCCCAGCAGCGGGTCGGTGATGACGTTGACCAAAAGGCCCGAGCCGGCCGACGCTGTCACCCGCAGCACATAGGGCAGCCGCCGGGCGGGGTCGGCTGTGTTGATCCGGCACAGGCGGTGGGCCGTCAGCCCGCACACCACACCGATGATGAATTTGAGCACAAAGGTGGTGATGGCGTAGCCAGGGTCCCCGGCCAGCACGTCGGCCAGGGCCAGCCCGATGGCCCCCGCCAACCCGCCTGAGACGCCGTCCATCAGCAGGGCGGCCAGGGCGGTGAAGGTGTTGCCCAGGTGGAACGACGACCCGCCGTAGAAGGGCACCCGGAAAAACAGGTAGGCCGCAAAGCTCAAGGCCGCCATGACGCCGGTCAGGGCCAGCTCATGGGGGGTGAAGGTGCGCTTATACAGCACACTTGCGAACAGGATAACAACGACCACGACTGCCAGCAGCAGCCACATCGCAGTGGATGACATGGCGATCCCTCCAGTTTGTAAAATTCCGCCCGACCCCTTGACAGAAGCTGCCCGGACGGGTATGCTCCTATTATAACGAAAACTGGCTCCATGAAAATACCCAGAATAGAACTTTTTTATGGGGTCAGTTTGCAAAGGAGGGATGGATATGCTGCATTTGACCGCCGCGCTGGACCCGGCTTCCCAGGTGCCGCTGTACGAGCAGCTCTACCGCAGCATCGCGCAGGAGATCAGCGCGGGCGCCCTGCCCGCCGGCGCCCGGATGCCCGGCAAGCGCAGCCTGGCCGAAGCGCTGTCCGTGTCGGTGAACACGGTGGACGGGGCCTATCAAATGCTGGCCGCCGAGGGGTATCTGGCCAGCCGGCCCCGCAGCGGCTTTTACGTACAGGAATACCCGGCACGGCCTGTCCTGACGGGAGAGACAAACCGGCCGCCGGAGCTGGCTGCGGCCCCTGCGCCGGAAGGGCCGCCGGTGCAATACGACCTTTCCACCAGCGGGGTGGACACCCGGCTGTTCCCGGCCCGGACCTGGGCGCGGCTGCAGAAGGAACTGCTGTACACCTCGCCCGGCCTGCTGGCCCGCGGAGACCCCCGCGGGGAAATGGAGCTGCGGCAGGCGCTGGCGGGCTATCTCGAGGAGTACCGCGGGGTCCGCTGCGCGCCGGAACAGATCATCGTGGGGGCGGGCATCGAGCATCTGCTCAGTTTGCTGGCCCCCCTGCTGCCGGGACCGGCGGCGGTGGAGGACCCGGGCTATCCCCGGGCGCGGCAGGTGCTGGAAAACAGCGGCCGGCCCTGCCGGTTCGTGCCGGTGGATGAGGGCGGGCTTTCGGTGGCGGCGCTGGCGGCGTCGGACGCGGCGGTCTGCTACGTCACCCCCAGCCACCAGTTTCCCACCGGCGTGACCATGCCCGCCCCTCGCCGGGCCGAGCTGCTGGGCTGGGCCGCCCGGCGGCCGGGCCAGCGCTACATCATCGAGGACGACTACGACTCGGAGTTCCGGTTCGACACCCGGCCCCTGCCCAGCCTGCAGGGGATGGCCGGGGCCGACGGGCCGGTGGTCTATCTGTCCACGGTGGCCCGCAGCCTGGCCCCCGGCATCCGCATCGCCTATATGGTCCTGCCGGCCCATCTGCTGCCCGTCTGGAGGCAGCGGTACAGCCTCTATTCGGGCACGGTGGGCCGCTTTGAGCAGCAGACCCTGGCCCGCTTCATCCGGGAGGGGTATTTTACCCGCCACCTGGCCCGCAGCCGGGTGGCCTACAAGGCCCGCCGGACCGCGCTGGCTGCCGCCCTGGAGGAAGCGTTCGGCCCGGCGGCGTCCCTGTCGGGGCTGCATACCGGCCTGCACCTGCTGCTGCGGCTGAAAGGGGAGAACATCCCGCCCGACACGGCGCTGGCGGCCGCGGCCTGGCAGGCCGGCATCCGTCTGTCGGCCCTCAGCAGCTACTACATGGACGGCTCGTCCGCCTGCCCGCCGGGGACACTGGTGTTGGGGTACGGCGCGCTGGACGACGCGCTCTGCGCCCCGCTGGCGGCGGCGCTGTCCGACACATTGAAGAAAGCCTGCACGGCGGCGTCTGCTGCTTCGTCCAGCGTGTAAAGCCCGCCGGCGCGGTCCCAGCAGCCGGGCAGGACGCCGCTGGTGACGGCGGCCTGGCCGTTGGCCAGCAGTTCGAGGGTGTCCTCCAGGGTCAGCAGGTCGGCGGCGGTCAGGTCGGTGAGCAGGGAAGCGCTGGCCGCCCGCAGCGCGCCGGGCAGGGAGGCGGGCAGGGCGTCCAGATTCTGCCGGAAAAAGGCGTCCCACACGGCGGCCCGTGCCGCGGCCGTGGAGGCAGGGGGCAGGCTGGCGGCCAGCTCCTCCAAAAAGGCGTGGGCCGAAACGCCGTCCCAGTCCCCGACGCCGGCCTGTTCAAAGCGGGCCAGCTCCTCGGGGGACAGCGCTCCCGAAAAGCCCACCCGCAGGCTGCCGTACCCGTCGCAGAGGCCGGCCAGCGTCTCGGGGGTGGCCGCCAGATAGTGGGCGTCCTCCGGCAGGTCCAGCACCGCCCGCAGCCCCTGCAAACAGCGGGCGGGGCCGGCCGCGGCGTAGCAGTCGGCCAGAGAAGCCTCCCCATCGCTGAAGGGGACGGCCAGCTGGCCCGGCACCGCCAGCAGATGGATGCAGTTCTGGTCGGCGTTCAGGTAGAGCAGGACAAAGGCCGGGTCGTCCCCGGCCACGCAGGCCAGCAGGGTCAGGTGGTTTTCCTCCCGGGGCAGCTGCACCGGCACCCCGCTCTGGCTCTCGGAAGCCCGCACCCGCCCCGCCGCCTGCCGCTGGGCCAGCACGGCGGTGCCTGCCACCAGCGGCAGCAGCACCAGCAGGCTGACCCAGAGGGCGGTCCAGAAACTTTTCCAGCCTTTGGTCTCCATCAAAACACCTCCTGTGCGGATATAGTCTGGCCCGCCGGGGCAGACTGTATGCACGAAGGAGGCGATTCGCCATGACCGACAAAAACAGCCGCCCGAAGGCCGCAAAGACCGCCCAAAATGCAAAAAAGGCGCAGGACGCCAGCGAGGCCGCCCGCCTGCCCGAGCCGGAGGACTTCTGGCTGGAACTGGGGCCGCCGTCCGCCTACTACGGCACCGACGCCTATGACGCGGCCCGCCAGAACGGGGACGCATCCCCCGACGCAGAGCGTCTTGGCTGGACCGGCGCCGAGCCCGGCACCGGCGGCCAGGGCCAGTGACGGCCCGCCCCGCAAAAAAATTGCAAAAAGCGCTTGACAATCCGCCGCAATGTGGTATAATAACACACGTCCCAGCCAGAACGGCTGGCCACACAAAACCAAATAAGCGGATATGGCGGAATTGGCAGACGCGTTAGATTCAGGTTCTAATCGGGGCAACTCGGTGGAGGTTCAAGTCCTCTTATCCGCACCACGGCGACCACAGTAGTGGTTGCCGTTTTTTGTTGTGTCAGAGACAACAAAACGCCCCCGGCGGGTTTCACCGGGGGCATTCCACAGCTTTTGTTTTTCAGTAGCCGTCCAGGCCCAGGCTGACGTCCAGGGCCTGGTTGACCCGCTTCTGGTCCTCGGGGGTGATCTGGCCGGCGCGCTGGCGCAGGCGGTGCTTATCCAGGGTGCGGATCTGCTCCAGCAGGACCACGCTGTCCTTGGCCAGGCCGGTGTCCGCCGCACGGATGTTGATGTGGGTGGGCAGGCGGGTCTTATCCAGCCGGGATGTAATGGCCGCTGCGATCACGGTGGGGCTGTGGCGGTTGCCGATCTCGTTCTGGACGATCAGGACTGGGCGGACGCCGCCCTGCTCCGAGCCGACCACGGGCGATAAGTCGGCGTAGAAAACTTCTCCTCTGTGTACCTCCATGGAACTCCCTCCTTGCTGGTGTGAAGGGCGCGGTGTCTGGCCGCTCTATGTGTCGGCGTGCCGGCGGCCCGCGCTTTTGTGGACACTGAGAGTATGCCCCGAAGCGCCGCCCGCTATGCACGGCCTGGTCTATCTTATGCGGAGGGAAGATTTAGTTTTCGTCGCCGGCGGCCTCCAGCAGGCAGACGGCCATGGCCGCGCCGCCGTCGTGGCTCAATGTCAGGTGGGCGACAAGGCGGCGCTGGGCCACCCAGTCCGCCGTCCGCCCCGAAAAGCGGTAGGCCGGCGCGCCGGAATCCAGCCGCACCGCCTCGATCTCGGCCAGGGCAAAGGGCCCGGCCAGCCCGGTGCCCGCCGCCTTGAGGAAGGCTTCCTTGGCGGCAAAGTCGGCCGCCGCGCTGGCGGCCCGCCGCGGGGTGAGGGGGTCCGAGCCATCCAGGCCCAGGGCCGCCCGTTCGGCCGGGCCGAACACCCGCCGGGCAAAGGCCGGTCCGTGGGGGCCGGTCAGGCTTTTTTCCATCCGGGAAATGGCGCACAGGTCGCACCCGATGCCAAAGATCATGCTGCCGCTCCTTCCGCGGCCCGGAGGGACCGCATTTTGTATTTCTTTTGTAAATATTTGTCTCTGTACTTGAAGTTTGCCACTGATTCGTGTAGAATAAAAGAAGCATTCGGCGGCGGCCCGCAGCCGCAGACAGCCTTGCGCTGCAAGGCAGAAGGGAGTGGATTGTTATATGAGTGAACCTACTGCTATTTTTTCGATCCACGATGAAAAGGACGAGGAGATCCGCGAGATCCTGCAGCAAGTTTACGCAGCCCTGAAAGAGAAGGGGTATAATCCTGTCAATCAGCTGGTGGGCTACATCCTGTCGGAAGACCCCACCTACATCACCACCCACAACGGCGCGCGCTCCCTGATCCGCAAGGTGGACCGCGACGACCTGCTGCAGGCGTTGCTGCGCAGCTACCTGGACGTGTAAAGCCACCGGCCCGTGTCCCGAAAGGACGCGGGCTTTTTGTGTCCCATCCGGCGGCGCGTGTCTGCCGGGTGGGACTTATTTGCGCAGGGGGAGGGTGAACAGCTGGCTGACCGTCACTTCGTATTCCCACGGGTCACGGAGCTTTTTCAGCTGCTTGGCCAGATTGTCCGAGCCCTCGAAAAGGCCGGCGGCCTCGTGCCAGTGGGCTTTCATCCGGCTGATGGCCGCCTGGGGGCTGCCGAAAGCGGCGGTGTACCCGGCGTACAGCTCGGCAAAGTAGCCCCGCAGCTCCTCTTTGGAGGCGGCGGGCCCGCCCCGCGCCCTGCGCAGCAGCGCCGGGTCGGCGATCAGCCCGCGGCCCGCCATCAGGCCGGCCAGGCCGGGCCAGCGCGCCGCCAGAGCGGCAAAGTCCTCCGGGGCGGTGATGTCCCCGTTGTAGCAGACGGGGGCTTTGCAGGCGGGCAGGGCCGCCTCGAATGCGTCCCGGTCGGCCTGGCCGCGGTAGAGCTGGCGCATCACCCGGGGGTGGACGATCAGCTCGGCGAGGGGGTAGCGGTTGTACACTTCGAGGATGGCGCCGAACTCCTCCGGCCGCTCCACCCCGATGCGGGTCTTGACCGAGATGGGCCCGCCCGCCTCGGTGAACACGGTGTCCAGAAAGCGGTCCAAAGCCGCAAGGTCCCGCAGCATCCCGGCGCCCTTGCCCTTGGCGGTGACGGTGCCGGAGGGGCACCCGAAATTCAGGTTGACCTCGGTGTAGCCCATGTCCCGCAGCACCCCGATCATCCAGGCGGCGCAGCTGCCATCCTTGCCCAGCAGCTGGGGGATGACCGGCGCGCCGGGGTTTGCTTCGGGGGCCAGCTCCGCCATCTTCTTTTTGATGGGGATGCGGTTCTCGGGCGGGGAGAGGAAGGGCGCGTAATACCGGTCCGCCCCGCCGAACCAGCGCTGGTGGGCCTGCCGCCAGACCCGGTCGGTCAGCCCCTCCATGGGGGCCGCGTCGTATCGCATCATCGTTTGTCTCCTTTGCACGTTTCCCTGACACGATAGCATAGAGTCAGGGGCGTTGTCAAGAGATGCAAAAAGGACCCGCCCTTTTGGGGCGGGTGCAGTTTGTCAAAAAAGTCCCGTCCAGCCGACATGTGCGGATGGACGGGACACAACCAGGGAAATTTGCCGCTGAGAGTGTGCGAGGCCGCAAGGCCGAGTGCGCGGTTTAGCGGCAAATTTTGTCCCCAGGGGGATATTAGGGGGAAGGAATTTCTGTCGCGCGACTGCGCGCAGAAATGGGTTCCCCCTAACAGCTTTAGCGGATAAAGTTTGTCTGCTGGGGGGCTTCCTTGGCGGGCAGGCCGTACTTTTCCTTGCCAAGGGCGATGCTCTTGATGAGGAAAGCCATGTTCCGGGCCAGCACCCGCATGGTCTGCAGGCCCTCGGCGTCCTGGGCGGCCTCGCCGGGCAGGCGGCCGTGGACGCTGTTCCAGTAGCGGCTGGAGGCCACCGGCATCCCGGCGATGGTGAAGTATTTGTTCAGCTCGTCAAAGGTGGCCGACAGGCCGCCCCGGCGGGCCACCACCACGCTGGCGCCCACCTTCATGGTCTTGTCAAAATGGGTGCTGTAGAACAGCCGGTCCAGGAAAGAGATGAGCGTCCCGTTGGCCGAGGCGTAGTAGACCGGCGAGGCCACCACCAGCCCGTCCGCAGCCTCGAACTTGGGGGCCGCCTGGTTGACCGCATCGTCAAAGACGCAGCGGCCCAGTTTGGCGCAGCTGCCGCAGGCGATGCAGCCGCGGATGGCCTGGGCGCCGATCTGGATGGTCTCGGTCTCGATGCCTTCCTCTGCAAAAACTTTTTCCATTTCTGCGAGCGCAATGCTCGTATTGCCCCCGGCCCGGGGGCTGCCGTTGATCATAAGGACTTTCATGGTTTGCACCTCGCTTGGGTTTTGGTTTGCTTTGTATGGATGAAACAGGCACGGGCCTGCTTTCAGCAAAACAGCGTTCTGGAATATGCCCCTATTATAACACGGTGTCAAGGAAATGGAAAGCCGACCCGCGCCTCTTGACAAGCGGCGCGGCGTGTATTATAATAACGGGCGCGAAAGCTATATCTTTCCTTGTTTCTGATTCATAAACAGGGCGGATATGGCTTTTTTGTTGTGCTTTTTACGGAAAAAGGAGAGTTACGCCCTATGCAGCAGAGCTTTATGAAAACGCGGCCCGTCCTGCCGCTGGTGCTGTCCATGTCGCTGCCGATGGTGCTGTCCATGATGGTGTCGTCGCTATACAACATCGTGGACAGCTACTATGTGGCCAAGATCAGCGAGGACGCCATGACCGCCCTGTCCCTGGTCTACCCGGTGCAGAATTTGATCAACGCCGTGACCATCGGCTTTTCCATCGGCGCCAACGCGGTGATCGCCTATCACCTGGGGGCCCAGGACGCCAAGAAGGCCAACGCCGCCGCGGCCCAGAGCATTTTGTGGAACGTTTTGCACGGGATCGTCCTGACGGTGGTGTGCATCGCGGTGATGCCCGCCTTCCTGCGGATGTTCACCTCGGATGAGGTGATCGTGGATATGGGGGTGCGCTATTCCCGCATCGCGTTCCTGTTCTCGGTGGTGATCGCCGCGTCCATGTCGATGGAAAAGATCTTCCAGGCCACCGGCCGGATGATGATCACCATGGTGTGCATGATGTCGGGCTGTGTGGCCAACATCATCCTTGACCCGGTGATGATCTTCGGGTGGGGGCCCTTCCCGGAGATGGGCATCGAGGGCGCGGCCCTGGCCACCGGCATCGGTCAGGCCCTGAGCCTGGTCATCTACCTGGCCTGCTACGCGGCCAAAATGATCCCCATCCGCCTGCATTTCAACCGGGAGATCGCCGACCCCGCCATCGCCAAAAAGATGTACGCGGTGGGTGTCCCGGCTACCTTCAGCCTGGCGCTGCCCTCCCTGCTCATCTCCTGCCTGAACATCATCCTGGCGGCCTCGTCAGAAGTATATGTCCTGGTGCTGGGGGTCTACTACAAACTGCAGACCTTCCTCTACCTGCCCGCCAACGGCATCGTGCAGGGGATGCGGCCCATCGTGGGCTACAACTACGGCGCCAAAGAGCCCGCCCGCGTGCGGAAGATCTTCTTCACCGGGCTGGCGCTGTCGGCGGGCATCATGGTGCTGGGCACCGTCCTGTGCTGGACCATTCCCGGCCAGCTGATCGGCCTGTTCTCCACCAATGCCGAGACCATCGCCCTGGGCAGCACCGCGCTGCGGATCATCAGCCTGGGCTTTATCATCTCGGCGGTGTCGGTCATTTCCTGCGGCACCCTGGAGGGCCTGGGGATGGGCGGGCCTTCCCTCGTTATTTCCCTGATGCGGTACGCGGTGGTCATCCTGCCGCTGGCCTTTGTCTTTAACCTGCTGTGGGGCCCGGTGGGCGTGTGGCACGCCTTCTGGGTGACGGAGGTGGCGGCCTCGGCGGCCAGCTGGCTGATCTGCCGGAAAAAGGTCTTTTCCGCCATGCAGTAAGGGGGACGGCTTTATGATCCGCAGAGCAGAGCCGTCCGACCTGGGCGCCGTGCTGCGCATCTGGCTGGACGCCAACCTGGACGCCCACGCCTTTATCCCGGCGGAGTATTGGCAGGGCTGCCGCGGGCTGGTGCAAGAGATGCTGCCCCAGGCGGAGCTGTACGTCCACCAGGACCCCGCAGGCTGGATCGACGGCTTCTTGGGCCTGGAGGGAAACTACGTCGCAGGCCTGTTTGTCCGGCAGGACGCCCGGTCCCGCGGGGTGGGCAAAGAACTGCTGGACTGTGCAAAAGCGCACCGGACACAGCTCAGCCTGAGCGTCTACCGGAAAAACGAAAGGGCCGCCGCGTTTTATCAGCGGGAGGGCTTTGTCGTCCTTGCGGCAGGCGTCGATGCAAACACCGGCGAACCGGAATATACCATGGCCTGGAATCGTTTGGGATAAAAATACAGGACAGCTAAAGGGACAGTCTCCGCGGGGGCTGTCCCTTTTCGATTACTGCAGGTACTGGCGGAAGAAGGCTTCCATCTTGTCAAAGGGGATGACGTCCATCCGGTCGTACAGGTCGGTGTGGACCGCGCCGGGGATGAGCAGCAGTTCCTTGTTGGCGGTGTAGGCGTTGCCCTTGACCATGTTGGCAAAGGCGTCCCGGCTCATGTAGCAGGAGTGGGCCTTTTCGCCGTGAATGACCAGCACCGCGCTGCGGATCTCGTTCGAGTACTGGAGCAGCGGCTGGTTCAGGAAGGACATGGTGCCGGTGACGTTCCAGCCCTGGTTGGAGTTGAGGGACCGGGGATGGTACCCGCGGGGCGTCTTGTAATAGGCGTAGTAGTCCTTGACAAAGAAGGGGGCGTCGTCGGGCAGAGGGTCCACCACGCCGCCGGCCCGGGCATAGACGCCGGCTTTGGCGTCGGCGGTGCGCTGGGCGTTCAGGGCCTCGCGCTGGGCGTGGCGCTCTTCTTCGCTGTCATTGGCGTCAAAGTAACCCTTGGCGGCGACCCGGCTCATGTCGTACATGGTGGAGGCCACGGTGGCCTTGACGCGGGTGTCGAGGGCGGCGGTGTTCAGGGCCAGGCCGCCCCAGCCGCAGATGCCGATGATGCCGATCTTTTCGGGATCGACGTTGTCCTGCACCGACAGGAAATCGACCGCGGCCTGAAAGTCCTCGGTGTTGATGTCGGGGCTTGCCATAAAGCGGGGCTGGCCGCCGCTCTCGCCGGTAAAGGACGGGTCAAAGGCGATGGTCAAAAAGCCGCGCGCGGCCATTTCCTGGGCGTAAAGGCCGGACGCCTGTTCCTTGACGGCCCCGAAAGGCCCGCAGACGGCGATGGCCGGCAGCCGGCCCGCGGCGTCCTTCGGCTGGTAGAGGTCGGCGGCCAGAGTGATGCCGTACCGGTTGCGGAAGGTCACCTTCCGGTGCGCGACCCGGTCGTTCCGGGGGAAGGTCTTGTCCCATTCTTCGGTCAGATGCAGTTGTTCTTCCATATGCAGATGCCCTCCGTTTCGTCTGTGTACTGTTTTTCGGCCTGGCGCATGATAAAGACCAGGTGGTCCAGGCAGTCCAGCCGGGCGGCGTCCTGGTGCAGCTGTTCCAGCAGGCAGGCCCGGTGCCGCGCCAGGAATTTATATTGGCGGCAGCGGTCTTTGGCCTGCTCCCATTCCAGGAACGCGGCGATCTGCTCCTCCGAGCAGCCCGCGTCGGTCAGGACCCTGCGGATGCGGAACACACGTTCCTCCCACTTCATGCTCATGCTCCATGCCTCCTTGCGTGCTTTTATTGTAGCGGCCGGGCAGGAAAATAGCAAATACTTCGTTTTTATTCCATCAAATGCTTCCAAGGCATGGCAAAAAGGTGTATAATAGTGACAACGTGTCAAACCAATGGAGGAGGACAACGCAATGGAGATACGGACGCTGCGCTATTTCCTGGCCGTGGCCCGGGAGGGCAGCATCACCCGGGCAGCCAATTTTCTGCACCTGACCCAGCCCACCCTCTCCCGCCAGATGCAGGATCTGGAGGAGGAGCTGGGCCGGCCGCTGCTGGTCCGCAAGAGCCACCGGGTGGACCTGACCCCCGAAGGGGTGCTGCTGCGCAAGCGGGCGGAGGAGATCGTGGCCATGGTGGACAAGACCGAGGCCGAGTTCACCGCCCTGGAGGACACCGTCAGCGGGGACGTCTACATCGGCAGCGGCGAGACCCGCGGCCTGTGCCCCATCGCCAAGGTGATCCGGCAGCTGCGTGCCGAGAGCCCGGCCATCCGCTACCACCTGTACAGCGGCAACGCCCAGGACGTCACCGACCGGCTGGACAAGGGCCTGCTGGATTTCGGCATCGTCATCGAGCCGGCGGATATTTCCAAGTACGACGCTTTGTCCCTGCCCGCCCGGGACGTGTGGGGCGTGCTGATGCGCCGTGACAGCCCGCTGGCCGCCAAGGAGCGCATCGAAAAGGCCGACCTGCTGGACCTGCCCCTGCTGTGCTCCCGGCAGGTCATCACGCCGCACCCCGGCGAGAATGCCTTTGTGGACTGGTTCGGGGAAGATTTCGGCAAGCTGGACATCGCGGTGAATTACAACCTGGTCTTTAACGCGGCCATCCTGGTGGAGGCGGGGGTGGGCTACGCCATCACCCTGGACGGCCTGGCCGACACCTCGCCGGAGAGCGCACTGTGCTTCCGGCCGCTGTGGCCCCGGCTGGAATCGGGCCTGGACATCATCTGGAAAAAGTACCAGGTCTTTTCGCCCGCGGCCGAGCTGTTCCTCACCCGCCTGCAGGCTTTGGTGGAACAGAAGTGAAAACATTTTCTGTTGTATGAACGAGAAAAATATGCTATACTAATGGTGAAAGCCAGCGGAGGTTTTGTGTGAGTCAGTTTGAAAAAATTTTGCTTGCCGTTTTGAGCGGCACACGGGACAGCAATATCCAGTTTGCAGACCTGCAGTCTGTCCTGACCAGGCTGGGGTTCCAGTGCCGTATCAGGGGAGACCATTTTATTTACACCAAAGATGGAGTGGAAGAAATTATCAACATCCAGCCCACAGCAAACCACAAAGCAAAACCGTATCGGGTAAAGCAGGTGCGCAATGTGATCCTGCGTTATCAGTTGGGAGGCATCCTATATGACCAAGTATGAGATCATTCTGTATTGGAGCGAAGAAGATGGCGCTTACATCGCCGAGGTGCCGGAGCTGGCCGGCTGCATGGCCGACGGCGCGACGGCGGCCGAAGCGCTGGCCGAGGCCGAACGGGTCATCCAGGAATGGATCGAGACTGCACAGGAGCTGGGCCGTCCCATCCCTGTGCCCAAAGGGCGGCTGCGCTACGCCTGAAACACAGAACAAAGCCCCCGTTCTTCTTTGTGGAGAACGGGGGCTTCGCGGTTTATGTGCAGGCGTAATCAGGCGTTTTTGGCCTTGGGATTCGTCTGCTTGAAGGGCACCAGGCCAGTGCGGTTCAACGCCAGCATCACCACGGGGATGAGGATGAGCTGGACGATGATGCCGGGGATGGCGTTGAGCAGCGCCCCTGCCAGGAAGATCTGCAGGGTCATGGCGCTGCCGCTCAGCCCCAGCAGCACCGCCTGCACCACGCCCCACACCACGCGGCCGGCCACCATGGCCAGCAGCAGGCAGCGGTACAAAGCGCGGACGCACTGCCAGCGGGACCGGCTGTACAGCAGGCCCACCACCAGGCCGTAGGTCAGCAGCTCAAAGGCCATCGAGGTAGCGGTGGGGAACAGGGGCGGCATCCCGAACAAAACCGAGCGCATCAGGGGCACGATGAAGCCCACCGCCGCGCCGTACTGCCAGCCGCAGATCAGCCCGCAGAGGAACACGGGGATGTGCATGGGCAGCAGCATGCTGCCGATTTGGGGGATCTGCCCGGTGAAAAAGGGCAGCACCAGGCCCAGCGCCAGGAACAGGGCGGCGAGGGTCATGTTTTTCAGGTTCTTGGACATACGGTTTCTCCTCCATACAGACACGAAATGGAAGTCAGGCTGCAATGCCTGACGCTGTGTCAGCTATTATACAACAAAAAGGCGGAACTGGCAAGACCTTTTGGTCCAGCCGGCTCCGCCGTTTGTTTTTAGCGGCCGTGCATGCCAAACCAGGCCTGGGCATAGCCTGCCAGGTGGGGGATCAGCTGTTTGATCTCCAGCCCGGTGGTGTTGATACACAGGTGGTAGTTGGCCCGGTCGCCCCACTTGACGGGGGAAAACATCCCGTGGTACTTGGCCCGGCGGGCGTCCACCTGCCGGATCTCCTTTTCCAGGGCTTTGGGGCTGTCCAGGCGGCCGGTCTCCTCGTAGCGCCGGCAGCGGGCCAGTTTGTGGTCCATGCTGGCGTAGACGAACAGCTTGAAGGGGGCAAGGTCCTCCAGGATGACGTCCGCCGCCCGGCCCACGATGACGCAGTCGGAGGCTGCGGCGACCTGGCGCAGCACCCGGCGCTTTTCCACCAGGATGTCCACCTGCTGTTTGTACAGGTAAGAGCTGGCGATGGTCCGGCCAAAGTGGAGGGGGATATTGGCCAGGGCCCCGTTTTCCACCGACCGGGCGATGAAGCCCTCGTCCAGGTCCATGTTCTGGGCGATGCTGGCCTCGATCTCGCTGTCGTAGTAGGCGCAGTGCAGCGCGTCGGCCAGCCGTTTGCCAACCTCCCGCCCGCCGCTGCCAAACTCGCGGCTGATGGTGATGATGCGGTTCATAGTCATGCCTCCTTTGGGCTTACGGGGCGTCGGGGCGGTGCAGGTCGGCCCGGGTCCGGCGCAGGATGACGGCGGCCAGCACCGCCGCCAGGGCCGACGTGGCGGGGAAGTTGATCCACAGCCCGTTCAGCCCCAGAGAGCCCAGCGCCGCCAGCAGGATCACCGGGAACACCAGCGCCGTGGACACCGAGAGGATGGAGGCCGGCAGGGCCTTTTCCACCGCCAGCATATAGCTCTGGGTGGCAAAGGACAGCCAGCGGGTCAGGTAGGTCAGGCTGAAGATCCGCAGGGCGGTGACGCCGATGGCCAGCGCTTCGCCCTCGGCCCCGGCGATGAACAGCCGGGTGATGGGGGCGGGCAGCAGGGCGATGACCGCCGCCGACGTCAGGCTGATGGCCGCCGCCGCGGCAAAGCAGCACTTTTCGATGGCCCGCACCCGGCTGTACTTCTGGGCGCCCCAGTTGTAGCCTACGGCGGGCTGCAGGGAGTCACACATACCGTACAGCAGCGGCTGGATAAAGCCGTCCACATACATCAGCACGCCGTAGACCGACACCGCCAGCTCGCCGCCCAGGCGGACCAGGAACATATTCATCAGGATGGAGGTGATGCGGCCGGCGATGTTGTTCAGGAAGGTGGGGCTGCCGCAGGTGACGATCTGCCGCAGGGTGCGCAGCTCAAAGGTGGGCTGGACAAAATGCAGCAGCGCCTTGCCCCGCACAAAGGGGACGAAGGCCAGCACCACACAGATGAACATGCCCAGCGACGAGCCGAAGGCCGCCGCCCACAGCCCCAGGTCCAGCACGCCCAGGAACACGAACTCGAAGGTCACGCAGAGCACCGACATCAGGATGTTGATGCACATGCTGCCCCGGATGTAGCCCGAGATGCGCAGGTAGTTGTCCACGGCGTAGAGGATGGTGGTAAAGGGGGAGCACATGGCGTAGGTGCGCAGGTACTCCACCGCCAGGGAGGCAAATTCGCCCTCGGCGCCCATCATCCCGATCAGGAAAGGGGCCGCCGTGAACATGGCCGCGCCCATCACCACGCCCGCGGCAAGGATCAGGATGCAGGCGCAGGTAAAGACGTTGTTGGCCTCCTTGCGGTCCCCGCGGCCCAGGGCCACCGAGATGGGCACCGACGAGCCCACGCCCACCAGGTCAGACAGGGCGAAGTTGATGATGACAAAGGGCATGGCCAGGTTGAGGGCGGCGAAGGACGTGCTGTCCAGGAAGTTGCCCACCAAAATGCCGTCGATCAGCTGGTAGAGGGAGGAGGCCAGCATACTGACAGCCCCCGGCACCGCCGCCGTGAAGAACAGCTTCAGCGGCGGGGTCTTGGAAAAAAGCGCGGTAGAATCCATACTGGGTACGATCGTCTCCTTTCTGTCGTGCGGGCGCGCCTGCGCGCCTCTGGTTCGCCTCACAGAGGGCGGCAGGACCGAAAAAAGCGCCCGGCCATTGCAAACACAATAACCGAGCGCACTCGTCACCTTATCCGGCCGATCCGAGGGAGATCTCCCCTTGGCGTATTGCGATACGCGGCCCTCCGATGAGACATTCTTATTTTTTGCTACATCGCCTATTGTAGCAGAAAACAAAGAAAAGTCAAGCGGCCCGCCGCGGGCAAAATCTGGCGTTTTGGGCTGTGGTGTGCTATAGTATAAGAGACGCGCATTTGGCGCCGTATTTTCCATAGAGGGGGAACGATTATGTCGATCGAAAAAGTCAGAGCATATTTCAAGACCTGCGGCATCGAGGACCGCATCCGGGAGTTTGACGTTTCCAGCGCCACGGTGGCCCTGGCCGCCCAGGCGGTGGGCTGCGAGGAGGCCCGCATCGCCAAGACCCTGTCCTTCATGGTGGACGGCGGGCCGGTGCTGATCGTGGCCGCCGGCGACGCCAAAGTGGACAACCACAAATACAAGCAGCAGTTTGACACAAAGGCCAAGATGCTGACGGCGGAGGAAGCCACCGGGCTGGTGGGCCACGCGGTGGGCGGGGTTTGCCCCTTTGCGGTCAACCCGGGAGTCAAGGTATACCTGGACGAGTCTCTCAAGCGGTTCGAGACGGTGTTCCCGGCGGCGGGCAGCAGCAATTCGGCCATCGAGCTGACCATCCCTGAGTTGGAACAGTATTCCGGCTACACCGCCTGGGTGGACGTCTGTAAGGGCTGGCAGCCCGCCGAGGGCTGAGCGGATGGTCACTGTCACCCTGCTGGGCACCGCCGCCACCATGCCCCTGCCCGACCGGGCCCTGACCACCGCCCTGCTGTCCTGGGAGGGGCACAGCCTCCTGTTTGACTGCGGCGAGGGCACCCAGGCCGCCGCCATGCGGGCGGGGGTGGGCTTGTCCCGGCTGGAAGCGGTCTGCCTGACCCACTACCACGGGGACCATGTTTTCGGCCTGCCGGGCCTGTTGCAGACCATCGCCTGCCAGGGGCGCACCCGGCCTTTGCTGCTGGCCGGGCCCAAAGGGCTGGAAAACTTCTGGGCGGTCATGCGGCTGCTGGCCGGGCCGCTGCCCTACCAGGTCATCCCGGTGGATATGCCCGCCGAGGGCCTCTGGTTCGAGGGCGGGGCCACCCTGACCGCCGTCCCCACCCGGCACCGGGTGCCCAGCCAGGGCTATTGCTTCCAGCTGCCCCGGGCCGGCCGGTTCGACCCGGACAAGGCCCGCGCGCTGGGCGTGCCGGTTCGGGACTGGAAGAAACTGCAGCAGGGGGAGAGCCTGACGGTCAACGGCCGCACCGTGGCCCCCGGCGACGTCTGCGGGCCGGCCCGGCGGGGGATCAAGGTGGTCTTTTCGGGGGACACTGCCCCCTGCCCGGCCCTGGAAGAAGCCGCCCGCGGCGCCGACCTGCTGATCTGCGACGCCACCTATGACACCGAGGAGCTGGCCCCCGAGGCCGCCCGGTACGGCCACAGCACCTTCCGGCAGACGGCGGCCCTGGCCGCCCGCGCACAGGTGCGGCGGCTCTGGCTGGCCCACTATTCCCCCCGCATCGAGGACCCGGAAGCCGCCCTGCCTCTGGCGCAGGCGGTGTTCCCGGCGGCCGAGTGCGGCTTTGACGGCAAGGCCGTCACCCTGCGGTTTACAGAAGAATGAACGAGAAGATCAAGATGGACCCCGGCGCGGCGCAGGTGCTGGACGGACTGCACCGGGCGGGATACAAAGCCTATCTGGTGGGCGGCTGCGTCCGGGACAGCCTGGCCGGCCGCGCCCCCCACGACTGGGACATCTGCACCAGCGCAAGGCCCGAGCAGACGATGGCCGTCTTTGGGGAAAAGCACTGCATCCCCACCGGGCTGCAGCACGGCACCGTCACCGTCCGGCAGGGCGGGGGCTTTTACGAAGTGACCACCTTCCGGGTGGAGGGCGGCTATGCCGACGGACGCCACCCCGACCGGGTAGAGTTCGTGGCCGATGTGGAGGCCGACCTGGCCCGGCGGGACTTTACCATCAACGCCATGGCCTACAACGAGGCCGAGGGCCTCATCGACCCCTTCGGGGGCCGGGAGGACCTGCTGGTCCGCCGGGTGGTGTGCGCGGTGGGCGAGCCGGTCCGCCGCTTTGAGGAGGACGGGCTGCGCATCCTGCGGCTGTACCGCTTCGGCGCGAAGGAAGAATTGGCCCTCGACCCCGCCACCGCGGCCGCCGCCCTGCAGGAGCGGGAGCGGCTGGGGTGCGTTTCGGCCGAGCGGATCTGGCAGGAACTGTACAAGCTGCTGTCCGCCCGCCGGCCCGGACGCTGGATGCCGCCCGAGATCTTGCGGCAGATCCTGCCCGAGCTGGACGGGGGAGCCTACCCCGCCTGCATCCGGGCCGTGGACGCCCTGCCGCCTGACCCGCTGGTGCGGCTGGCGGCTCTGATGGCCCCTGCCGGCCCGGCGGGGGCTGCATTGGCTGCGGCCCGGCTGCGCTGTTCCCGCGCCGAGGCCGCCGAGGTCTGCGCCCTGGCCGCCGGGAGCACGCTGGCCCTGACCGGGGACCCGCCCCGGGTCCAGGCCCGGCGGCTGCTGGCCCGATTGGCCCCGGACACGGTCCGCCGCCTGCTGGCGCTGCGCAGGGCCCAGACCGGGGACGAGGGCTTTGCCGCCGTGGCCGCTGCGGCAAACCAGCTGCAGGCAGAACACGCCTGCTGCCGCGTTTCCCAGCTGGCGGTGAACGGCCGGGACCTGCTGGCCCTGGGGGTCCGGCCCGGCCCGGCGGTGGGGCGCCTTTTGTCGGCCGCCCTGGAACAGGTGGTGGAAGAAAAACTGCCCAACGACCGCGCCGCCCTGCTGGGCTGGCTGCAAACACGACAAACCACGTGCGAACAGGAGAAGCTATGAACGACGAGACAAGAGAACAGTATGCCCGCACCCGGCTGCTGCTGGGGCAGGACGGGCTGGACCGGCTGCGCAAAGCCCGGGTGGCGGTCTTTGGCGTCGGCGGGGTGGGCGGCTATGTGGTGGAAGCCCTGGCCCGCAGCGGGGTGGGGGCGCTGGACCTCATCGACGACGACAAGGTCTGCCTGTCCAACCTGAACCGGCAGATCATCGCCACCCGCTCCACCCTGGGGATGTACAAGGTGGACGCCGCCGCGGCCCGCGTCCGGGACATCGACCCGGAGATCGTGGTGCGCACCTACAAGACTTTTTACACCCCCGAGACGGCGGACCAGTTCGATTTTACCCAGTACAGCTATGTGGTGGACGCCATCGACACCGTCACCGGCAAGCTGTCCCTGGTCATGCAGGCGAAGGCGGCGGGGGTGCCCATCATCTGCTCCATGGGGGCGGGCAACAAGCTGGACCCCAGCCGCTTTGAGGTGGCCGACCTCTACGAGACGTCGGTCTGCCCGCTGGCGCGGGTGATGCGGGCCGAGTGCCGCAAACGGGGCGTCGATCATCTGAAGGTGGTCTACTCCAAAGAGCCGCCCCTGGCCCCCGTCGCAGAGGAAAAAACGGAAGAAACCGCGCCTGCCGGCGCACTGGCCCGGCCCGGCACACCCAAAAAGCGGGCCCCCGGCTCGGTGGCCTTCGTGCCCTCGGCGGCGGGACTGGTGCTGGCCGGGGAAGTGATACGGGATTTGAGCGGCGTCAGCCAAAAGTGAGGAAACCATGCAGTACAAATTACTTGCCAGCGATTACGACAACACCCTGGTCCCCTTTGGGGAAAAGCGGCCCCGCCCGGCGGTGGAGGCCGCCGTCCGCAGGATGCAGGCCGCGGGGGGCAAATTCGTTTTGAGCACCGGGCGGGCCTGGCCGGCCGTCAAAAACCCCGGCCAGCTGGGCGCCATCCGCTTTGATTACGCCATCACCTGCAACGGGGCCTATGTGGTGGACCGCGCCGGCGCGCCGGTCTACGAGTGCCCCCTGACCCCCGAGGAGATGTACGCCCTGGTGGACTTCTGTGAGGATTACGACTACCTGCTCCAGTTCAACTTTAAGGACGGCTACTACGCCTACTGCGGCTACGACGCCCTCCGCAGACGGTACGAACAGATGGGCAGTCCCGGCCTTGCCTGCCTGGACGGCGAGGACCAGGACCGCCATCTCATTGATATGCCCCACGCGGCCTTTATGGTCTGCCCTGAGGAGGCGGTGCCGGCCTTCCAAGCCAAGTTCGGCCACCTGGAACTCCACTTCATGCGGGTGGGCGGCCGGACCGAGGCCGGCTGGTGCTGCTACGACGTGGTCCGGCAGGGCATCGATAAAGGGGCGGGTCTGGCCGGCCTGTGCAGGGCCATGGGCCTGGACCTGTCCGAGACGGTGGCCGCCGGCGACTCAGCCAACGACGTGGGGATGCTGAAAGCGGCGGGCCTCGGGTGCTGCATGGCCAACGGCAGCCCCGACGCCAAAGCCGCCGCCGGCCGGATCATCGGGGATGTGCGGGAGGACGGCCTGGCCGCCCTGATCGAAGAACTGTGGTTCGGCGGCCCCCGGGCCGAACCCTCGGGGCGGGACTTTGGTTCCGCCTGGGGAGGGATGCTGAAAGGATGAGCTTTGCGCCTGTCTATGGGCCCCGCAGCCGCGCCCTGATCCTGGGCAGCTGGCCCAGCCCCAAAAGCTGGGACATGGGCTTTTATTACGGCCACCCGCAAAACCGTTTCTGGCCGCTGCTGGCCGGCCTGACCGGCGAGCCTGTCCCCGCCCGGGAGGACATTGCGGCCAAGCGGCAGCTGATCCTGCGGCACGGACTGGCCCTCTGGGACGTGCTGGCCAGCTGCACCATCGAGGGGGCCTCCGACGCCTCCATCCGGGACGCCGTCCCCGAGGACATCGGCTTTCTGCTGGCGCGGGCCCCCATCGAGGCGGTGTTCTGCAACGGCGCGGCGGCGTATAAACTCTACGTCAGGTATATGCAGCCGGTCAGCGGCATCGCGGCGGTGCGCTTGCCCAGCACCAGCCCCGCCAACGCGGCCTGGACCATGGCCCGCCTGCGGGAGGCGTGGGGCGCGGCGCTGGCGCCCTATCTTGCAAAAAATGAGGCAAAATGATTTCCAAGCTGTAAAATCTTTGCCCAAACCCTTGCGTTTTTGTTAAAAGGCTTTATAGTAGAAGCAACAGACTTTGTTCCAAAGGAGATGCGAACATGAGCAAGATCATCCGCACCGAAAAGCCCAGCGTCCTGCCCTTTTACGCGGCGGGGGCCGCAGGGCTCGTGCTGTGCGCGGCGCTGCCGGTGTATAAGCTGTGGGCCCTGCTGGTTGTGCTGGCGGGGGCTGCGGCGGCCTTTATCGCGGCCCGCAGGGTCTGCCCGCCCCAGGTCATCGAGCGGGAGGTGCCCTTCCACACCGGCAGCGGGGATGTGGACGAGATGCTCGCCGGCATCCAGAAGCAGCTGGACACCCTCCACGCCCTGAACGACGCGCTGCCCGACCCGCAGCTTTCCGCCGCCATGGACCGGATGGAAAAGGCGGGGCGCTCCATCATCGAGGTGGTGGAGCAGGCCCCCGCCAAGGCCAAGCAGATCCGCCGCTTTGCCAACTATTACCTGCCCGACGCGGTCCACGTGCTGGAACAGTATGCGGTCATGGCCCGGCAGGGGGTGCGGGGAGAAAACGCTGCTGCGGTCCGCAGCGAGGTGGAAAAAAACGTGGGGATGATCGCCGCCGCCTTCGAGCACCAGCTGGACGCCCTCTACGCCGCCGAGAGCATGGACCTTTCCGCCGATCTGGCGGTCCTGGAAACGCTGATGAAAAACCAGGGATTGTAAACCCGCCCGCCCACCCCAAGCGGAACCCCCTCTGCCGCTGCGCGGCATCTCCCCGCCGGGGAGATGGGCCGGCAGACTGCCGCCCTGCCCGCGAGCCTGGCAGTCCCGCACCGTTTAGAGGAGTCCCCCCCAGCCGCCTGCGGCGGCAGCCCCCCGCTGGGGGGCGCGCAGCGGCGTCCCACAAGGTACGATGGTATTTATTTTGAGAAAGGACGAATCTTGTTATGGCAGACAACAACCTGAACTTTGACTTCGAGATGCCCGCAGCCCCCAGCCTGACGCTGGACCCTTCGGCCGAGCTGGCTGACGAAAAGCCCGCCGGGGAGGAAAAGCCCGTCCAGCCCGCCCCGGAGGAAGTCCGCCTCTCCCCCGAGGAACAGAAGATGGTGGACGACTTTGCCGAAAAGATCGACATCACCAACAGCCAGCAGGTGCTGCAGTACGGCGCGGCCAGCCAGAAAAAGATCGGCGATTTCTCAGAGGCGGCGCTGTCCAAGGTCTCTACCAAGGACCTGGGCGAAGTGGGGGAGATGATCACCAGCCTGATCGGCGAGCTCAAGAGCTTCGACGCCGCCGAGGAGGAAAAGGGGATCTTCGGCTTCTTCAAGAAAAAGCAGAACCAGCTGGATAACCTGAAATCCAAGTACAACAAGGCCGAGACCAACGTGGAGAACATCCAGGCCATGCTGGAAAACCATCAGGTGCAGCTGCTGAAAGATATCGCCATGCTGGACAAAATGTACCAGCTGAACATGGCCTACTTCAAGGAGCTGTCCATGTATATCCTGGCCGGCAAGAAAAAGCTGGCCGAAGTCCGCGCCGGGGAGCTGCAGCAGGCCATGGACAAGGCCAAGCGCAGCGGCCTGCCCGAGGACGCCCAGGCAGCCCGGGACCTGGCCGACCAGTGCGAGCGGTTTGAGAAAAAGCTGTACGACCTGGAACTGACCCGGAACATCAGCCTGCAGATGGGCCCCCAGATCCGCCTGCTGCAGAACAACAACAGCATGATGGCGGAAAAGATCCAGTCCACCATCGTCAACACCATCCCCCTGTGGAAAAACCAGATGGTGCTGGCGCTGGGCCTGGCCCACAGCCAGCAGGCCATGGAGGCCGAGCGGGCCGTCACCAACATGACCAACGACCTGCTCAAGAAAAACGCCGAGGCCCTCAAGATGGGCACCATCGAGACGGCCCGGGAGACCCAGCGGGGCGTGGTGGACATCGAGACGCTGCAGCAGACCAACAAGAGCCTGATCGAAACGCTGGACGAACTGAACAAGATCCAGTCCGAGGGCCGGGCCAAGCGCCAGGCCGCCGAGCAGGAACTGACCCGCATCGAGGACGAACTGAAACAAAAGATGATGGAGATCCGCGGCTGATATGGCACAGGCAGAATTTGAACGGAACAGCAGGCAGGGCGGCTTTGACAGCTCCAGCTACCGGGCGCCGGAACCCGCCGGCGAGGCCCGCGCCCTGACCCCTTTACAGCAGAAACTGGCCGCCCTGGAAAAGGCGCTGCCGGGCGCGCTGCGCACCCGGGCCGCAGCCCTTTTGCTGGCGGTGCTCCTTTTGGCCGCGGGGGCCGTGGGCATCGGCGGGGCAAAGCTCGCTGCCCGCTCCCGCGAGGCGGCAAGCTGGTACACGGCGGGCGTCCCCGCCGACAACGGCTACACCCTCAGCGATGAGCTGAACGAGCGGGCCAACACCGCCGCCAACGTCATCACGACCGCCCTCAACACCCCCGGCCTGGGGGCGGAGAGCGGCGCGGTGCAGGCGGCGCAGGTGGCGCTGGACGGCTTTACGGCCTGTCAGGAAGCGGTGGCCGCCGGCGGCGCGGGAATGGCTGAGATGTACCGGGCCGACGAGGCGCTGGACTCCGCCATCAACCTGCTGTACGGCCAGATGCAGGAGCTGGCCGACGACCCGCTGGATATGGGCGCGGTGGGCCAGCAGTACGGCCGGTTCAACAGCGCCGGCACGGTGCTGGGCAGCCTGCACTACAATGAAGCGGTTCTGGACTATCAGAAGGATACCGGAGGCCCCTGGGCCAGCGTGCTGAAAGGGCTGTTTGGGATCAAGGAAGTCGAGGTGTTTGGATGAAAACGATCTTGAAGCGGCTGTCGGCCTGCGCCGTGGCCGTTGTGGCGGCGGTGGGGCTGGCCGTCCCGGCCTGGGCCGCCGTCACTCTGCCCGACCTGCCCCAGAGCGAGTGCGTGGTGGATGACGCAGACGTCCTCTCGGAGGACACCACCGCCTACCTCGAACAGCTGAACGGCCAGCTGGAAGCCAGCTGTTCCGGCGCACAGATCGGGGTGCTGACGGTCCAGTACACCGGTAGCGCCTCTACCGAGGAATACGCCCTGGAGGCGTTCAACGCCTGGGGCATCGGCAGCAAGGAGCACAACAACGGCGTTTTGCTCCTGCTGGTGATGGAGTCCCCCCTCTATGCCGACGGCGACTATTACCTGACTTATGGCGACGGCTTCCGCAACACCACCATCGACCGGCAGGCCAGCACCCTGTCCCAGACGATGGAGGACGATTTCGCCGCCCGCAACTATGATGCCGCGGTGCGCACCTGCGCCGATGCGGTGGCCGGCGCCATCGCGGACATTTACGGCGTGGACTTGGCCAGCGGCCAGCCCGCCCCCGCAGACCCGCCCTATGGCAGCGTCATGAACCTGGGCGTGTTCGTCCTGGTAGGGGCGCTGGCCGTGGTGATGCTGATTTTGGTGTTCGGCAACTTTTTGGGCAATACGTTCCCCTTCTGCTTTGGCTGGTGTCTGGGCAGCCACTTCGGGCCCCGCGGTCCGCGCCCGCCCAGAGGCCCACGGCCTCCGCGCCGCGGTCCTCCGCCGCCCCCGCCCCCGCGTCCCCCCAGGGGACCCCGCCCGCCCTACGGCGGCGGTGGTTTTGGCGGGTTCGGCGGCGGCAGCTTCGGTGGCGGCGGCTTTGGCGGCGGATTCGGCGGCATGGGCGGCGGCTCCAGCCATGGCGGCGGAGGCGGCCGCGGCCGCTGACGGCGCACCGCCTTTTCCACACGAAAACGCAAAAACTGCCCCTTCATCCGGTCCCAAACGGCGGATGAAGGGGCAGCTTTATTTTTTCAGGCAAGGGATAAAAGTTACAGACTGTCGAAAAAGTCCCGTCCAGCCGACATGTGCGGATGGACGGGACACATACAGGGAAATTTACCGCTGAGAGTGTGCGAGGCCGCAAGGCCGAGTGCATGGTTCAGCGGCAAATTTTGTCCCCAGGGGAACATTAGGGGGAAGGAATTTCTGTCGCGCGTATGCGCGCAGAAATGAGTTCCCCCCTAACGCAGCGTGTCGCAAGACACGCTGCGTTATTTTGTGCCGTAAATGCGGTCGCCGGCGTCGCCCAGGCCGGGGACGATGTAGCCCTTCTGGTCCAGGCATTCGTCCAGAGCGCCTAGGTAAATCTGGACGTCGGGGTGGGCGGTGCGCAGGGCCTCGACGCCTTCGGGCGCGCCGATCAGGCCGATGAATTTGATGTGCTTGGCGCCGCGCTTTTTGATCATGGTGATGGCGTCCACAGCGCTGCCGCCGGTGGCCAGCATGGGGTCGAGCACCAGCACGTCGCGCTCGTTGATGTCGGAAGGCAGCTTGCAGAAGTACTCGACAGGCTGCAGGGTCTCCTCGTTGCGGTACAGGCCGATGAAGCCCACCTTGGCGGCGGGGATCAGGCTCAGCATACCGTCCAGCATGCCCATGCCGGCCCGCAGGATGGGTACCAGGGCCAGCTTGCGGCCGGCCAGCACCTTGGTCTTGGCCATGCAGATGGGGGTCTCAATCTGCACTTCTTCCAGGGGCAGGTCGCGGGTGGCTTCGTAGCACAGCAGGGTGGCGATCTCGCTGACCAGGTCGCGGAATTCCTTGGTGCCGGTCTGCTTGTTGCGCAGCAGGCTGATCTTGTGCTGCAGCAGGGGATGCTCAACGATCATCGGGTTCATAACTACACGCTCCTTTGAAGGTTTTGAAATACAACGTCTCAGCGGTTTTCCAGCGCCATCAGCTTTTCGATGCGGCGCTCGTGGCGGCCGCCCTCAAAGGGCGTGGCCAGGAACAGGTCCACCAGCTGGCAGGCAAGACCGGGGCCCACCACGCGGCCGCCCATGCACAGGGCGTTGGCGTCGTTGTGGCGGCGGGTATACTCGCAGCTGAAGCTGTCCGAGCAGCAGCAGGCGCGGATGCCCTTGATCTTGTTGGCGGCCATGCTGATGCCCACGCCGGTGCCGCAGAACAGCAGGGCCTTGCCGCACTGGCCCGAGACGACGGCGTCGCAGGCGGGCACAGCCATGTCGGGATAGTCCACGCTGTCGGTGCTGTGGGTGCCAAAGTCGATGTAGGAGATGCCGGCCTCGTCCAGATGGGCGCGGACGGCTTCCTTCAGTTCAAAGCCGCCGTGGTCGGCGGCCAGCGCGATGGGCTTTTCCATTGGGGATACCTCACTCACTTTTGTTCATTTTGGCCGGCGGCCAGGCGGGCGGCACGCTCCCGCTCGGCCTGGCTCAGCCGGTGGTAGTCGGGCAGCAGGGCTTCGGGGGGCACGGTCTGCCCCGCCTCGGCCATCCGCTGGGCGGCCAGGGCGACCCCGGCGGCCCGCCCGCCCCGCAGGGCAGGGGGCACCGGCAGGACGCCTTCTGCCTCACTATAGATATTATAACACAGATAAGCCCCGTCACCAACAAAAAACAGGGGCTTTTTGCAGCTTTTTACAAAATCTGCAAGGCTGGCGGCGGCGCGGGCGTCGTCCTCCAGCAGGCGGGCATGGGTCTCGAGGTCAAAGGCGGCGCAGTAGACCTGCCCGCGCCGGGCGTCCAGCGCGCACAGGACAGTGCCCTGGCCCACATGGCCGGCGGCCAGGGCCTCCAAAGTGGAGACCGGCGCGCAGGGGGTGTGGCGGGGGAAGGCCAGCCCCTTGACCGCAGCCAGCCCGATGCGCAGCCCGGTAAAGCTGCCGGGCCCGGCGTTGACGCCGAACAGGTCGATGTCGGCGCAGGTCAGCCCGCACAGCTTGAGGCAGCTGTCGATCAGGGGCAGCAGGGTCTCGCTGTGGGTCAGCCCGCCGTCCAGATAGACTTCGTACAGCAGGCGGCCGTCCTGCAGGAGGGCCACGCCGGCGGTCTTGCCCGCGGTGTCCACGGCTAAGATATTCACAGCGACACCCCCTCGATGGTGATCTTGCGGGTGGAGGGGTCCAGGATCTGGATGTCCACCCGGATGGGGTCCTCCTGGGCCAGGAGGGCAGAAAAGTTCTCGCTCCACTCGGCGGCCACCACCGCTCCCTGGTCCAGATAGTCGTAGAAGCCGGCGGCGGCCAGGTCGTTTTCGGTGTGGATGCGGTACAGGTCAAAATGGGCCATGGGCCGGGGCCCGCGGTAATAGTTGACGATGGCAAAGGTAGGGCTGCTGACCGGGTCGGTGCAGCCCAGGCCCTCGGCCAGCCCCCGGCAGAAGGCGGTCTTGCCGGCCCCCAGCCCGCCGGTGAAGGCGATGAGCGCCCCGCCCGGCAGCGCGGCGGCCAGGCGGCGGCCCAGCGCGGCGGTCTCCTCGGGGGAGCGGGTGATGAATTCAGCCATGGTTGATACCTCAAAAACAACGCAAAATGCGGCAGAGGAACATCCCTGCCGCATTAAGTATAGTATAAAATAGGGAAAAGTGCAATTGTTACGCCGCCGCAGCGCTCTCGTTCAAATCATACAGCACGGCGGTGTCGTCCCCGTGGACCAGGGCAAAGGCCGCATAGCGGTGGGGCTGGGTGCCGCCCTGGGACAGGTACCAGTAGATGTCGTCGGGGCCGTAGGTGGCGGCTGCGGCGTCCACGGCCTGCAGGATGTTCTTGCCCATGATGAGCTGGTTGACGGTGCCCCACAGCATACTGCGGGAGTAGACGGCATAGACGTTGTTCACAAAGCCCACCACGGCCCGGGCCCCGGCGTCTAGCAGGGCGTTGGACATGGACAGGTCCAAAATGTTGTTGCCGCCGAAGAACTCGCAGGTCTCGGAAAAGACCATGGTGCCGTTCAGCTGGCCGCCCCGGTAGGCCGCCGAGAAGAAGTCCGGCGTGATGCAGTAGTTGCCGTTCACCTTGATGACCCGGTGGGTCAGCAGGTCAAAGCCGTAGCGCAGGTCGTCCCAGAAGGAGGATTCCTCCCGCAGCAGCAGCACCGGCGAGGTGCGCACCTGCTTGAACAGCCAGCCGGTGGTGTAGGTGTAGTAAGCGCCGTGGGTGCTGATGATGCACAGGTCGTAGTCGTCCATATGGCGCAGGTCGGCCACCGTGACGTCGGTGTCCAGGGTGGTGGAAAGGCCCCAGCCGTTCCACGCCTCCTGCATGGTGAGGTAGTTGGGGTAGCGGGTGGAGTTGACGGTATCGTCAAAGGCGTAGTAGATGATGGCGTTGCCCAGGGGGCGGACGTCGTTCTCGGCGTCCAGGGGGCCGGGCAGCCCTTCGGGCATCTCGAGGGGCAGGTCCACAAAGGGCTCGTCCTCCCAGTCGGTGAGCAGCACGCCGCCCAGCACGCCGCAGTCATAGGCAAAGGAGAGCATCCCGTTCTCCTCGTCGTACCGGATCGAGCCGGGCTGGACCAGCCCCTCCCCGGCCAGCTGGTCCAGCTGGGCCTGGGCGGCGGCCTGCCGCTCGTCCACCGTCATGGCGGCGTAGCTGCCGCTGTCCAGAAGCTGGTCCAGCGCGGCGTCGGCCTGGGCCATCTCGGCGGCCTGGGCCTGGGTCAGTTCGGTCCCGGCGGGGGTGGCCTCGTTGGCGGCGAAAGCGGCGGGGCCGGCCAGCGTCAACCCAAGGGCAAACACACAAACGGCGCAGACGGTGCGCCGGAAAAGCTGTAAACGGTTCCGATCCATGTTCTATATCCTCCTGACGGGCGGCCGGCAGATCCGGCCCGCCTGTCCCCATTGTAGAAGCCGGAAGCGGCTTTGTCAAGAATCGAAGTTTCGTTTTACCTTCTTTTTTCAAACCTGTCACAGATTGGTCATATCCCCCGCCTTGCACCGGGGGATAAAGTGAGGTATAATGACTAAGAATCGCACAAAGAGGGATTTTGGGAGAAAGGCGGTGCTTTTGTGCTCGAAACGGTTCGAGTGTACGCGAAACGGACCGACAAGGTCTATCTGCTGCTGTGCCTGTTCAGCAGCGCCATGGCCGTGCTGATGCTGGCCTCCTGGGCGGCAGAACAGGGCGGCGGCTTTGCGGTGGACGAGATCACCGGCCAGATCACCGGCATCGGGGACTACCGCCGGGCGCTGGTCCAGGCGGCGGCCTCGGGAATGGGGGTGCTGATCGCGCTGGCTCTGTCCACGGTGGATTACCGCAGCCTGGTCAAGGTGTGGCCCTTCCATGTGGCGTTCACCTGGGGGCTGGTGCTGCCCACGCTGTTCATCCATAACCTGTCGCTGGGGCCGCTGACCATCGGCTACAACGCCGGCGACACCGACAACTATTCTTGGTACCGGCTGGGAGGGTTCACCTTCCAGCCCACCGAGCTGGCCAAGATCAGCTTTATCCTGACCTTTGCCATGCACCTGAACAACGTCCGCAGCCGCATCAACGAGCCCAAAGAGCTGCTCAAACTGCTGGTGCATCTCTTTGCGCCCATCCTGCTCATCCACATCCAGGGCGACGACGGTACGGCCATCATTTATGGCATCATCGGGTGCTGCATGATGTTCACCGCCGGGCTGAGCTGGAAGTATATCGTGTGGGCCCTGGCGGCGGGCATCGCGGCGGTGTCGGCGGCCTTCATGTTCCTGAGCGACAGCATCGGCAAGAGCTACCAGTGGTACCGCATCCTCGCGGTCATCGACCCCGAGAACGCCACCGGCTGGGCCCCCAGCGAGGACGTCTGGAAAAACATCGTCTACCAGCAGGACCGGGGCGAGGTGGCCCTGGGTGCGGGCGGCATTTTCGGCAACGGGATGTTCAGCGGGGAATACTACAGCGTCCCCAACGCCCACAACGACTTTATTTTCAGCTGGGTGGGCAACGCCCTGGGCTTTGTGGGCTGCATGGTGGTGCTGGGGGTGCTGCTCGCCCTGGTCGTCCGCACCTTTGCGGTGGGCGCCCGCAGCGAGGACCTGCTGGGCAGCTTCATCTGCGCGGGCGTGGGCGGCGCGCTGCTGGCCCAGATCGCCGTCAACGTGGGGATGAACCTGCGGCTTCTGCCAGTCATCGGCGTGACGCTGCCGTTTTATTCGGCGGGCGGCAGCTCGGTCCTGATGCTGTATATCTGCGTTGGCCTGGTGCTGTCGGTGCATATGCACAACAAGAAAAAGCTGTTCGGCTGAAACGCCAAACAAAAAGGCGTGCTGTGAAAGCACGTCTTTTTGTTTGGCGTTACTTGGCGGCCGCAAAAGCTGCGGCTTCTTTTACCCAGCCCATCAGTTCATCGTCGATCTCCTCAAGGCTTGACACCACGATGTGGTGGGTCCAGCGGCCGGGGTAGGGTTCGGTCGCCACGGCGATGCGGAGGCTTTCCACCCTGCGGGCCAGGCCCACCGTCACCACCATGTAGCAGGGCGGCAGCTGGGCCTTTTTCCGCACCCGCACATAGGAAACACAGGCGAACAGGTGCTTGTTGTAAAAGGTGATCTGGCTTTTCTGCACCTTGATGCGCACATCCGGGATCTCGGCGAGGATGCGCGTTTCCAGCGCCTCGTAGAAGGGCACGGCGTCGGGGTGCTTTTGCAGCTCGAAAAAGTGCAGGGTATCGAAGTCCATCGTCTTGCGCCTCCTTTACATCTTGCGGAGGATCTTCTCCATGGGTTTGCCTTTGGCCAGCTCGTCCACCAGCTTGTCCAGGCGGCGGATGTCCCGCATCAGGGGTTCCTCGATGTTTTCCACACGCACCCCGCAGACCACACCCGTGACCAGCTCGCGGGCAGGGTTCAGGGCCGGGGCCTGACGGAAAAAGTCCCCATAGGCAAGGCCCGAGGCGGCGGCCGCAGCGATCTGCTCCGGGGTGTAGCCGGTCAGCCAGCTCGTGACCTGGTCCACCTCGGCGGCGGTGCGGCCCTTTTTGACAGCTTTGTTCACCAACAGCGGGTAGACTTTGGCAAAGGGCATGACGTACACTTTTTCATAAGAGTTGGGCATGGCGTGACCTCCTTGGCAGATAAAACCGGGCGGGTTGCGGTTGACAAATTGGCGAATATGCGTTATACTATCAATAGAAAGGGTGCTGCCGGACAAACGGTAGTCTCCCCTGGCTTGGTCAAAGAAGTAACCGCGTGCCTGGGAAGCTAAGGCGGTTACTTCTTTTTATTGCCTGTGGTTCCGGTCCATCTCAATGATCTTGAGGACGAGGCCAATGATGGCGACGATCAGCAGACCCAACTGAATGGAGTCAGAGTATGTTACCATAAGCCAGCCCCCCTTCCGCAGAACGGAGGGCCCAAAGAAGTGCCTTCCGCCCCAGTATGAGCCAGGGGAAGACACACCGCTTGCCGTTTATCGACAACACCCACCTATAAAATACCATAGGCGGCTATAAAAAACAAGCCGCAGACGTCAAAAAAGCCCAGAGCCTGTTTTGCACAGACTCTGGGCTTTTGCGTTGAAAATTATCCGGGATAGCGGCCGGCCATCAGCAGTTCCTCGGCGCGGCGGACTTGTTCGTCGGTGGGGGGGACGGCGTCCGCCAGGGTGTAAGGAATGCCCAGCTTCTGCCACTTGAACAGGCCCAGGGTGTGGTAGGGCAGCACCTCCACCCGCTGGACGGTGGGCAGGCTGGCGATGAACGCGCCGGTCCGGCACAGGCCGTCCTCGTCGTCGGTCAGGCCGGGCACCAGGACGTGCCGGATCCAGAGGGGCACGCCCAATTCCGCCACATGCCGGGCCATGGCGAGGATGTTCTCGTTCGATTTGCCGGTCAGCCGGCGGTGCTTTTCGGGGTCGATCTCTTTCAGGTCCAGGATCACCAGGCTGGTGTACTGCATCAGCTGGTCGAAGGCGGCCAGGTAAGCCGGGTCGTCCGGGCGGAAGGGCTCGCCGGCCGTGTCAAGGGCCGTGTGCACCTTTTTCTGATGGGCCAGCCGGAAAAACTCGGTCAGGAAGGGCAGCTGGAGCAGCGGCTCGCCGCCGCTGACCGTGATGCCGCCCTTTTTGCCCCAGTAGTTGTGGTAGCGCCAGACGTGGGCGAACAGCTTGTCCGCCGTCCAGCGCTGGCCGCAGCCGCAGGCCCAGGTCTCGGGGTTGTGGCAGTAGCGGCAGCGCAGGTTGCACCCCTGCAGGAACACGACGAACCGGACACCGGGCCCATCGACCGAGCCGAAGCTCTCCAGCGAGTGGACCAGCCCCTCCGGGCGGGGATCACAGGCGGCCATGGCAGGTGCGGCTGATGACGTCCAGCTGCTGCTCGCGGGTCAGGTCGATGAACTTGACCGCGTAGCCGGACACACGGATGGTGAAGTTGGCGTACTCTTCCTTCTCGGGGTGCTCCATAGCGTCAACCAGCTTCTCCTTGCCAAAGACGTTGACGTTCAGATGGTGCGCGCCCTGGCCGAAGTAGCCGTCCATGACCTGGACCAGGTTCTCGACCCGCTCGCCCTCGCTGTGGCCCAGCGCGTCGGGGTTGATGGTCTGGGTGTTGGAGATGCCGTCCAGCGCCCAGTGATAGGGCAGCTTGGCCACCGAGTTGAGGGAGGCGAGCAGGCCGTTCTGCTCTGCGCCGTAGCTGGGGTTCGCGCCGGGGGCGAAGGGGGTGTAAGCCTTGCGCCCGTCGGGCAGCGCGCCGGTGTACTTGCCATACACCACGTTGGAGGTGATGGTCAGGATGGAGGTGGTGGCCTCCGAGTTGCGGTAGGTGTGGCGCTTCTTGATCATTTCGAGGAAGGTGCGCAGCAGCCACACGCCGATGTCGTCGGCGCGGTCGTCGTCGTTGCCGTACTTGGGGAAGTCGCCCTCGATGGCAAAGTCCACAGCCAGACCGCTCTCGTCCCGGATGGCCTTGACCTTGGCGTACTTGATGGCGCTGAGGGAGTCGATCACGTGGGAGAAGCCGGCGATGCCGGTGGCGAAGGTGCGGCGCACGTCGGTGTCGATGAGGGCCATTTCGGCTTCCTCATAGTAGTACTTGTCGTGCATATACTGGATCAGGTTCAGCACGTTGACGTAGAGGCCGGCCAGCCAGTCCAGCATCTGGACGTACTTGGGCAGCACTTCGTCGTAGGTCAGGTACTCGCTGGTAATGGGGGCGTAGTTCGGGCCAACCTGCTCGTGGTTCTTCTCGTCCACGCCGCCGTTGATGGCGTACAGCAGGCACTTGGCCAGGTTGGCGCGCGCGCCGAAGAACTGCATCTCCTTGCCGGTCTGGGTGGCGGACACGCAGCAGCAGATGGAGTAGTCGTCGCCCCAGACCGGCTTCATGACGTCGTCGTTCTCGTACTGCACCGAGCTGGTGTCGATCGAGACTTTGGCGGCGTACTTCTTGAAGGCCTCGGGCAGGGCGGGGGAGTACAGGACGGTCAGGTTGGGTTCGGGGGCGGGGCCCATGTTCTCCAGGGTGTGGAGGAAGCGGTAGCAGGTCTTGGTGACCATGCTGCGGCCGTCCATGCCGATGCCGGCCACTTCCAGGGTGGCCCAGACGGGGTCGCCCGAGAACAGCTGGTTGTAGCTGGGAATGCGGGCAAACTTGACCATGCGGAACTTCATGACCAGGTGGTCGATCAGCTCCTGGGCCTGGGTCTCGGTCAGGGTGCCGTTGTCCAGGTCGCGCTGGATGTAGATATCCAGGAAGGTGGAGATGCGGCCCACGCTCATGGCGGCGCCGTTCTGGGTCTTGATGGCGGCCAGATAGCCGAAGTACAGCCACTGGACGGCCTCCTTGGCGTTTTTGGCCGGCTGGGAGATGTCGTAGCCGTAGATCTCGGCCATCTTCTTCATGCCCTTGAGGGCGTTGATCTGGCGGGCGATCTCCTCCCGCAGGCGGATGACGTCGTCGGTCATGGTGCCGTCGCCGCAGTTGGCCAGGTCGTTCTTCTTGGACTCGATCAGGTAGTCGATGCCGTACAGGGCCACCCGGCGGTAATCGCCCACGATGCGGCCGCGGCCGTAGGTGTCGGGCAGGCCGGTGATGATGTGGCTGTGGCGGGCCCGCTTCATCTCGGGGGTGTAGGCGTCAAAGACGGCCTGGTTGTGGGTGCGGGTATATTCGGTAAAGATCTTGTGCAGCTCGGCGCTGGGCTGGTAGCCGTAGGTGGTGCAGGCCTGCTCAGCCATCTTGATGCCGCCGTAGGGCATAAAGGCCCGCTTGAGGGGCTTGTCGGTCTGCAGGCCGACGATCTGTTCAAGATCCTTGAGATTTTCGTCGATGTAGCCGGGACCGTAAGAGGTCAGGCCGCTGACCACGTCGGTCTCCATGTCCAGCACGCCGCCTTTGGCGCGCTCTTCCCTCTGCAGCTTCTGCAAAGCGCCCCAGAGCTTGTCGGTTGCTTCGGTGGGGCCTGCCAGAAAGCTCTCGTCCCCTTCATAGGGGGTGTAGTTTTTCTGGATGAAGTCGCGGACGTTCACTTCTTCTTTCCAGATGCGGCCCTCAAAGCCTTCCCACTGGGTATACTCCTTCATTGGTTACCTCCTTGTATCGAGATCAAATCGGGCGGAGCTGAAAGTTAGATTAAACTAACTATCTTGAATAAGAGAAAGGGCACTGACCACCGGACAGCCCCTTCGGACAGCGCGTACGCTGTCTGGCGGGAGCAGGTGGTTTGTGCTCCACCCGTCCCGGCCTTATATAGCATACCATGAAAATAGGAAAAATCAAGAGGCAAAACCTGTAATCCGGTCACAAACAAAAAAGGTTGTTACAATGCACAAATGCGCCCAAGCTGCGCCGCGCCGATTGTGCGGAAAGGCGAGGCGCAAAATTTTTCCAAAAGAAGGCTTGACACAGACCCACGGCTATGGTATGATATGGGTGCGCCGAGGTTAGTATAATCTAACCTGGCGTACCACAACAAAAGCCTTTCCTGCAGCAAGGGGCAGGGGGCTTTTGCGATACGAGAACTCCTCCATTCCATTCTCTCTTTTATCTCACCTTCTGAGAGGGCCGCGGGCGGTTTTGGTTTGCGCCGCCGCGCGCCCGAACGGCAGAACAAAAAGCGGGCAGCCCGGCTTGACCACCCGGGCGCCCGCCTTTTTGTTGCGCAAAAACCCTTCCGTCCGCACACACCGGCTGGAAGGGGCTTTTTCATGTCCTGTGCATTACTCCGCTGCGTCCGGCTGGTTCTGCTGCAAAAGGGCTTCCACCTGGGCCTGCAGGGTGTCGGCGAAAGCCTGTTTGGAGTAGTACCGCTCGTAGAGGGCGCGGCAGGCCGGAGCCATCCGGGCCGCGAGCCCCGGATGGGCGATCAGCTTGGTCATGGCCTCGGCCAGGGCGGCGGGGCTGTCCCCGTGGTAGACAAAGCCGTCCACCCCTTCGGTGATGAGGCCGGCGGTGCCGGTGTGCTCCGAGACGATGCCCGGCTTGCCGAAGATCAGCCCCTCGGTGACAAAGGTGGGCATGGGGTCGTCCCGGGAGCTGCACACCGTGCAGGCGCACTGCTGCATCAGGGACTTGATCTCGTCCCGGCTCAGCCGGCTGACGTAAAAGACGTTTTGAGGGTATTCGGCGGCCAGCTCCTGCACCTGGGCCAGCAGGCGCTTGTCCGCCCCCTTGCCCACAAAGAGGAAGGCGGCCTGGCTGCGCATCTCGTCGGGCAAAAGCCGGATGGCGTCCACCAGGATGTCCTGGCCCTTGCGGGACTCGAAAGCCCCCACGCTGACAAAGAGGGGCCGCCCGCCGGCGTAGCTGATGTCGTAGGGGGCAAAATGGTCCTGCGCGTAGTCGGGCAGGCCGTAGATCAGCTGCCCGATGGCAAAGCCGGGGCGGTGGGCGTGCATGGCGGCGGTGGCGTGGCTGCCCACCGCGCAGACGCGGATGTTGCGCTCCAGCTCTTTGGGGATCAGGTGGGACAGGTACCCGTACCCCACAAAGGCGTCGTGGAGCCACCACAGCACCGGCACCGGCCCGCCGTTCAGGGCGCGGATGGTTTTCACCTCCACGATGGTGTTGGCGACCACCAGGTCGGCGGCGGTGGCCAGCCCCCACAGCAGGGAGGAACTGACACAGTCGGGGTGGGTGATGGCGGTGGCGCCGGCCTCCACAAAGAGGGGCAGGGAACCGCCGTCCCCCGGGCCCATCACGGCCACTTCGTAGCCCATTTGGCGCAGCACCGGCACCGCGCTGACCAGCACGATGGGCGCGCCGGTCATGTCCAGCACATGGCTGAGCAGGAGGACGCGCTTGCCGTTTTGGGAGAACAGGTCCTCCGCGCCGGGCTGGCGGCGGTAGCGCAGCAGCGCCTGGGGGATATGGACCGGCTGCCGGGCCAGCCGGAAAGCCAGCTCCAACAGGGCGGCGGGATCGTCGGGGTCTTTGGCCTGGGCGCGGCAGCGGGCCAGCAGCGGCCGGGAGAGGACGGCGCACTTGCAGCCCTCGGGACGGCCGGCAGCCCGGTAGACCACCGTGTCCCCCTCAAAGCCGAACACAGCGTCGCAGAAAGCGCAGTCGGCCCCGCTCTGCAGTGCAGCCGCAAAGTAAGAGAGGGCGGTGCTGAGGCATTCGGCGTCCTCCGCGGCCACCACCACCCCGTCCACCCCGGCGGGCAGGGCGTCGAGGGTGCGGACCAGCTGGAATTTGCGGTGGAGCTGCAGCTCCAGGCTGGCCGTCAGGCTGACGCAGCGTCCCGGCGCATAGACGGCCAGCCAGGTGCGCTGGGTGTCCTGGTAGGGCTGGGTGGACAGCTGGAACTGCTGGAATTGACTGTACGTGGAATACATGGCTTACCTCGGCTTACTTGTTCCGCCCAAACAGCGCGCGGATGGGGGCGGTCAGCTTCCAGCAGGCGCTGGACAGCACCGCCTCGTAGCTGATGCGGAAGTGCTCCTTTTCGTTGATGGCGGCTTCCAGCTGTTCTTCCAGGTGGAGGGCCCGCCGTTCCTGCCCGGCCAGCTGTTCGCCGTAGTTCTGGGCCAGGGCCCGCTGCTCGTCGGCGGCGGCCGACGCGGCGGCAGCCCGCGCCTGGGCCAGCTCGATGCCCCGGCGCATGGCGTAAAAGACGGTGTCGTCCGTCCCCGTCTGAAGAGGATAGTAGGTGTAGGAGACCGCCAGCTTGGTCCCGACCGGCAGGCGGTCGGGGCAGGCTACATAGAACTGGGGGTCGAAGTTCAAAAACAGGGTCTTGTCCCCATCCAGAGGAAGGGCGGCGTTGGGGACGGCTTCCAGCCGTTCGTCCGACAGGGCCAGCCCGGCCACATAGCAGGGCAGCTCGCCGGGGTCGATGCGGATGGCCTTGACCTCCCGGGGCAGCTCAAAGACGGCCGAGACGCTGTGGGTGTTGGCCGAATAGGCCGACACCGGCGCGGCCAGGGTGTCCTGCTCAGAAAAGCCCAGGCCGCAGTCCAGGTAAAGGGTCAGGCGGAACAGGGTCATGTTGTCGTAGGTCTCGTGCTTTTCCAGAGCAGCGAGCTGCTGTTCCAGCGCAAGGCAGCGCTGGGCCAGTTTGGACACGCCCTGATCGGAAAGGGCGAGCTGCTGTTCCAGCTCGGCAATCCGCTGGGCGGGGGTCGGTTTGGTTGCAGGGGGCATGATTCTTCACCTCATATCCTTAGTCTGCCCGGGCGCGGGGCCCGGGAATCCGTTTTGCCGTCAGAAATTGAGAACCGGATCTTTTGGAAGATTCTGGAAGCCGCAGAGGAACAAAAATTTCTGCGGCGGGGCGGACCCTGCCGCAGAAGAAGATGGATGTGTTTTCAGTGGCGGGCGACGTACCGCTGCACCCGCTCCTGCCGGCGCGCCAGCCGGGCTTTCCGGGTGCGGGGCGAGGCGACCCGTTTGCGCAGCTCCAGCAGCAGGCACCCGGCCGCGATGAGCGTGCACCGCAGCAGATACTGGGCCAGCAGCCCCACGATGGGGTTTGCCGCAAACTGGGCCGCAAACAGATACCAGGGCACCGCGATCAACTCTACGGTGTGGAGGCAGAAAATGTGGAGGGACCGGCGGCCCACCCCGTCCAGGAAGTGGGTCAGGGCGTTTTCACAGCGGCTGCCCAGCCGGACAAAGAGGGTGATGATCCACAGGCCGATGACGCCGTTGACGAAGATGCCCACGGGGCCCAGGGTCCACTCGCCCATGGACATGTTGTCGGTGGCGCCGGACAGGATGGACCCCACCGCCGACACCGCCATGCAGACCGCCGCCGCCGGGAACAGCCAAGGCAGCCGGGGCTGCTCCAGCCAGCGGCGCTTTTTCATGATGTGGCCCAGATAGAGGTAGGGCACCACCGTCATGCCCTGGGACAGGCAGAAGGGCAGCTCCCACACAAGGCAGGTGCCCCAGCCCAGGATGGCCGTGACGGCCACCGCGCAGGGTATGTACCGCTCGGGAAAGGCGTTGAACAGGATGTCCAGGATGATCCAGCCTACGGCCATGGTCAGCAGGTACCACATGGGCCCGCAGGAGAAGATGTTCATCCCGAAATAATCGGAGGTGTGGGGCAGCCCCAGCAGAAAGCCCGCCAGGACCTTCTCGCTTTCGGCGACGGCCACCTCCCACGAGCCGAAGAAGTGGTGGTGCAAAAACAGATGCAGCCCCGCCGTAGCCAGCGCCGTGTACAGGAAGGGCGGCAGGATGCCCCGCAGCTGCTGCTGGACGCATTTGCCCACTGACCGCTTGCGGAAACCGTACCCGCTGGCTATGTAGAAGGCGGACATCAGCGCCTCCCGGTAGATGAACAGAAGAAAACTTGTGACGGACAGGCCGCCGCCCAGATCGATGGAATAGGATTCGGCCGTATGCACAAAGATGACGGTGGCCATGCCTATGCCCTTGAACAGGTCGAACATCCCAAGAGTGTTGACCGTGCGCGCTTTGGTTCCTTTCATCGAAGGGTCCTCCTCGCAGAAATCAAAAATTCCTTCCAGCAGGCCCGGCGAAAAAGGAAGGATTGGCAGGTTATACACATCGTGCCTTTGGTTTGCACAAAGATTTGTTCAAATCTAGTATAATGCTTTTTCACCCGGCTGTCAATTTGAATCGGCATTTTGCGCCGGCCGGGGGCCTGACGAAATTTAGTTTAGCATAAATCCCGTCCTGTCCAAGCATTTGGGAACATTTGCATCAAAACGGGCGTCGTTCCGGGCGGATGGGGCCCTGTTTTGCTGTGCTGGTGCATCGTATGCGGCTGCGGCGGCGAGTGTGCGCCCGCAAAAATCCCGCCCCGGGCATTGACAGCCGGGCGGGCGCGTGGTATCCTGTTGATATGACCTGTAATACAGGTTGCTGCGCCGCGGCCCGGCGGCGGCTTTTTGGTTGCAAAGGCATCTGTGTTCCTATATAATGAATACGATAAAACCGGGGCGTATCATGCGCCGTCAGACAGGAGGATGAACGATGATCTCTACAGTCTATCAGCTGGTCAACAACATGGAGGCGAATCACGCCGACAAGACCGCCATTCAGTATTACGACGAGGCAAAGGGCGGGGTGGTCAGCATCCGGTACGGGCAGTACGCCCAGGACATCCGCCGGGCGGCGGGGCTGCTGCTCCACCGCGACCCGGACATCCGGGGCAAGAAGGTCTGCCTGCTGGCCCGCAACAGCTACGATTTTCTGGTCAATATGTTCTCGGTCCTTTTGACCGGCGCGGTGCTGGTGCCCCTCAACCTGCAGAAGAACTGGGACGAGATCCAGTATGAGCTGGACCTGGTGGAGCCGGTCTATATCCTCCACGACGGCGAGTTCGCCGCACGCGAGCCGGCCCTGACCGCCGCTTACGGGGACAAGCTGCTGCCGGTGGACGGGTACAAGACCTCCCAGTGGAGCGATGCCTGCGCTGAGTGCGCCGACCGGGACGCGCTGTCGGTGATCCTGTTCACGTCGGGCACCACCGGCCGCAGCAAGGGCATCATGATCAGCCACCGCAACCTCTTTGCCCCGATGGACTTCTACTGCCTGCCCTTTGAGGACATCAAGAAGCAGACCGGCTGGGACACCAGCAAGTTCCGCTCCTTCTCGGTGCTGCCCATGTTCCATGTGGCGGCCCTGACCAGCTCCATCTCCTGGGCCATCATGGGCAACACCATCAACCTGTGCAACGACCTGAAATATTTCTACCGCGACCTGGCCGCCATGGACAGCGAAGTCATGGCGGTGGTGCCGGTGCTGCTGCAGACCATCCACCGGGATGTGGTGCGCGGCCGGCGGGACCGCCTGGGCAGCCTGAAAGCGCTGACCTGCGGCGCGGCCTCCATGGACGCCGAGACCATGTCCGATCTGATCGAGGCGGGCTTTTTCATCTGCCAGATGTACGGCCTGACCGAAACGGTGGGCGACGGCGCCTGGAACAACTCCCAGGACCTGGCCGATATCCACTCGGTAGGCCTGCGGGACCCCAAGAGGGAATATAAATTGGACAACGGCGAGCTGTGCATCCGGGGCGACTCGGTCATGATGGGCTATTACAAGGACCCGGAGGGCACCGCCGAGGTGCTGGACGCCGAGGGCTGGCTCCACACCGGCGACCTGGCCCGCATCGACGAACGGGGGTACATCTTCCTCACCGGCCGCAAAAAGAACGTCATCATCCTGGGCAGCGGCGAGAACGTCAGCCCCGAGGAGCTGGAAGCCAAGCTGAACCAGTGCCCGGAAGTCACCGAGAGCCTGGTCCGGGAGGAGAACGACAAGATCGGCGCGCTGGTCTGGTGCGGCGAGGGCGGCAGCGCGGAGGAAAAGAAGGCGGCGGTGCAGGCGTATGTCACCGAGCTGAACCGCACCCTGCCCCTGTACAAGCGGATCGCGGCGGTCCACCTGTCGGAAGGGCCGCTGCCCCGCAACGCTGCGGGCAAACTGCAGCGCAAATAACGCATATGGGCGCGGCCCCTTGGGATACTATAAGGGCCGCCTTGTATAGAAAACATCGAATATTACCGAAAGGAAGCATTTACTATGAGCCGTACCGAGATCATTGCACAGATCGTGGGCATCCTGGAGGATGTCGCGGAGATCAGCCCCGACGAAGTGACGGAGGACAGCGTCCTGATGGACGATCTGGACCTGTCCTCGATGGAGATCCTCACCATCGTGGCCGACCTGGAGGAGACCTTTGGCATCCGCATCCCCGAAAAGGAGCTGCGCAGCTTTGTCACCATCAGCGACCTGGCCGACTACCTGAGCGCGCGGGTGGGCTGATCTATGACCGAGACACTGACCCGCTACAGCGAATTTCTCCCGCAGGGCGCCATGTACTTTTACCGGGAGAAAAATATCTACTGCCGGTACCAGTATGCCCTGAAGGACCCGGTGGACCCCGCCCTGCTGCAGCAGGCGGTGGACGCCGCTCTGGACGCCGCCGATTACTTTAAGATGAAACTGGTGCGGGAAAAACGGGATGTATACCTCGTGGAGAACGACCAGCCCTTCACCGTCAGCCTGGGCAGCCAGCTCAAGGCCATGCCCGAGGAGACAGGGGGGTATCTGTTCAATGTCTCCTGCGAGGGGGACACCGTCTATTTCGACTGGTTCCACTTTTTGGCGGACGGGCACGGGGTCTCCCGCTTTTTGACCCGCATCCTGATGGAATACTGCAACCGCCGCTACGGCGCCGGCTTCGACTGCCCGCCCCTGCCGTCGGCCCTGGCCTACGACATGGACGCGCTGGTGGCCTTGGACCCCACCGCCGGGCAGGAGCGCCTGCCCGAGATCGAGCCGGTCCAGCCTGAGGCCGGGCAGCTCTGCCGCTCGATGGTCCGTCTGGACAAACAGAGCCTGGTGGACGCGGCTCTGGCCTGCGGGGTCAAGCCGGTCAGCGCCCTGCTGGGGCTGCTCAGCCTGGCCATGCAGCCGCTGGTGGGCCGCGAGCGGGTGGAGTACTGCTATTCCACCGACACCCGCCGCACCCTCAAGGTGCCCGACGCCTTTTACAACTGCGTCGCCTCCTTCCGCTATGGGGTGGACGCCGGGCCAAAGGTCCGCCTGGCGGACATCGTCCCGGCCATCGACGCCGATTTGAAGGCCAGCCTGGTGCCTTCCACCCAGCTGGGCCAGATGGCCAAGATGATGAACTGGGTGGTCCGGGTGGACGCCCTGAAAGCCCCCCTCAAGATCAAGCGGCGTGTGTTCAGCATGGGGGAGGCCATGGGCAACTTCCCGGCGGACTTCTGGATCAGCTACCTGGGGGACCCTCTGGACCCCGACCGCCGCTACCCGGCCGCCCTGCTGGACTACATCCGGGACTTTGAGGTCTGGGTGCCGCCCGACGGTGCGTCGGTGGGGTACGAGGTGGCCAGCCTCCACGGCCAGCTGATCCTCTGCATCCAGGACAAACTGGGCCGCGCCGGCCTGACCGAGGCCATCCGCGCCGTCTGCGAGCGGGAGGGGGTCAAGGTGCTCTCCACCGCGCAGATGGGCCCCGCCCTGCCCTATCAGGAATAAAAATACATAAAACAACGCTCTGAGGTACATTCTCGGGGCGTTTTTTGCGGCGCAGAAAATTTTTTCAAAAACTTGCGGAAAATCCGGCCCCTGCTTCGTATTAGTAGACAGAACGGGCCGTTCACAACAGGGAAAGGAAAGGGGGTGCAGGCGGAGTGGTATGACAACACAGGAATTTACATCCATGGTGCGGGAGTACCAGGGGCTTGTCTACACGGTCTGCTACCAGCTGGTGCAGGATGCCGATACCGCCCAGGACCTGGCGCAGGAAGCCTTCCTAGCGGCCTGGCGGGCGGCGGACCGGTGCCCGGCCGGCTGCGAAAAGCAGTGGCTGGCCCGCATCGCGGCCAACAAGGCCAAAGACCACCTGCGCAGCGGGTGGGCCCGCAAGATGAGCACCCCCGGCGACGAAGTGCTGGCCCTGGCCGGCGCGCCGCCCGACCAGGGGCCCGAGGCCCGGGCCCTGGCCGACCTGGGGCAGGAGGCCCTGCGGGAAAAGATCCTGGCCCTGCGGGAGCCCTACAAGACCCCCTGCCGGCTCTGCCTGCTGGAAGGGTACACCCCGGCAGAGGCCGCACGCCTCTGCCGCCGCCCCGAAAAGACCCTGAACGCCCAGCTGTGGCGGGCCAAAAAGATGCTGCGGGCCGAGATCGAACAGGAACGCGAACAGGAAAGGAGGACTGGGGATGGAACTGTTTAGAGAGGATGGCTGCCTGACCAATGAAGGGCTGCAGGCCCTGATGGATGGGCAGCTGGATGAACTGGGCCGGCTGGAAGCAGCCGAGCATCTGAGCTATTGCACCAAGTGTCTGGACCGCTACACGGCCCTGCTGACCGGCGACAAGCTGGTGACGCCGCCCCGGGATCTGAGCCGCCCCCTGGGCCGCGCCCTCTGGGTGCACCTGATGGCCAATTTCTATGGCCGCGCGGCGGTGGCGGCGGTGGCGGCCGTGCTGGCGCTGACCATCTGGCGCAGCGGCAGTCTGGAAACGATCCTGGACCGGAACGCCTCCGCCCTGGAGAAGTATGTGCCCGAGCAGATCGCGCCGCCGGTATCCGACACGGTGCCTGCATCGAATTACGAAACGCCGCCCCGTCCCGGTGACAAGACCGGGATGGCCGAAAAGGTCGAGCAGGCCGTCGGCGGCTTTTTGAGCGGCCTTGCCGCCAAGACCGGCAGCGCCGGTACGACCAACTGATGGGAGAGAGTTGCCATGAAAAAGAATTGGTTCTTAACGTTATGCTGTGCCTTTATCCCGGGCGCAGGGGAGATGTATCAGGGATATATGAAGCGGGGGCTGTCCCTGGTGATGGTCTGTGCCGTGGCCATCCTGGTGGGCAGTCTGTTTGGCCCGCTGGTCGGCTTTGCAGCGGCTGTCTGCTGCGTCGTGTGGATGTACAGCTTTTTCGACACCTTCAACCTGCGCAGCCAGATTCTGGCCGGCGCCGCCCCCGAGGACGACTATCTGTTCCACCTGGGGCACGACGTCAGCCTGGAGCGCCTGCTCAAGACCCGCCACAAACTGTTCGGCTGGGTGCTGGTGGCGGTGGGCCTGTACACCCTCTACGACGAGCTCATCATGGGCTTTCTGCGCGAGCTGTACTGGAACAGCGAAAACAACTGGATCATCCGGGTGATCTACAACATCATGGACGAGGTGCCCACCGTTTTGATCTGCCTGGCCCTGATCGCCCTGGGCGCGTGGCTGGTGCGCGGTCCCCAGCAGAAAAAGCAGGACCCCGCCGGCGACCCCTTCGAGCCCTTTGAGCAGCTGCCCGGCCAGCTGGACGCGTTCAGCGGCTACAGCGAAAAGGAGGACGAAAACCATGACGGAGATGCACAATGAGAAAACCGCCGGGGCCGCCTCTGCCCCGAACCCCCAGCCCAACCCGCAGACGCCCCCCAAAACCCCCGCCGGCCGGCCGCCCAAAGAGGAAAAGCAGCCGGTCCGCCGGGTGGGCAGCATCACCCTGGGCCTGTGCCTGATGGCGGTGGGCGCGTGCTTCCTGCTGTACTACTTTGTGCCCGGCTTTGACTGGCTGCTGGTGGTAAAGGTGGGGGCGCCGCTGGCCCTGGTGGCCCTGGGCGTGGAAGTGCTGTGGTGCGCTTCCCACCCCGGCCGGTGGAAATACGATTTCCTGGCCGTGTTCGGCTGCCTGGTGCTGATGGGCGGGGCCTTCTGCCTGACCTTGCTGCCCCTGTTCTGGGAGCAGGTCTCCCCTGAACGGCGTATCCAGACCGAAACGCTCAAAGATGAATATGAACAGGCTCTTTTTGATGCGCTGGAAGATACGGGTATCCGACTGTTTACAGTGCACACATATATGGATACAGGATATGGCGTGCAACCGGAGACCCTTGCAGAGCTGAACCAGCCCGGCGTATTCTTGTCGCTGTCGATTGAACTATATGGGCCTTATGACCGGACAGCCGACTTTGCGAGTGACTGCGCCGTGCTGCGCGACGTTGTGAAACAAGTGGCGGCCGAATGGGGGCCGATGCCCGAACAAATTGAGTTCGAGTGGGAGGACGCAAAAGAAACAGTCCGAATGAGCATCAGCCTGCGAAATCAGGTCCAGATGAACTGGACTACTGAACAAATGACAGAACAGACCTACGTCTGGCTGGACGAAGATTCGAGCCACAGCGGTTCGGCCTACAGCGGGCTGGACGGGACCGATGCGGAAGAAAGCGCCGCCCCGGAAGCTCCCAGCGCCCCGGAAAGCCCCGAAGCGCCGGAGGCCCCCGCCGCTGCTGTGGTGGCCGTCGAGCCGGTCATCCAGTTCCGTATGTACTGAAGCGCGCCTGCCCAAACCTGCAAAACAAAAATCGAGATAGAGCAAAAGCCCCTGCTGTCCATTCACGAACAGCAGGGGCTTTTTGTGCGAAGGTTACTTTGCGATCATTTCGGTGTAGGCCAGCACCAGAGGCCCGACGCCCTTGGCGTCGTTGCAGACCACCGGCTCGCTGTAGTAGTAGGCCAGGCTGCCGTCCCGGTGCTGGGGGCCGCCCAGGCCCGCCACCAGGCAGATGCCGTCCAGCTGCAGGCTGCCGTCCGGGTTCTTGGACAGGTACTTGTCGCAGACGCCGTAGAAGGCTTTCTCGGCCCAGGCGCGCATCCGCTTGGGCAGCAGGCCCAGACGCACGCCCTTGAGCACCGCGTAGGCAAACAGGGCGGTGCCACTGGTCTCGAGGTAGTTGCCCTCCTCGCCGCCGTGGTCGATCACCTGCCAGAACATACCGGTCTCCTCGTCCTGGTACTTGTGGATGTCCTCGATGGTCTGCTTGAGCATGGCCTGGATGCCGCGGTACTCGTTGTACAGCTGCTCGTCCATCCGTTCCAGCACGTCCACCATGGCCACCATGAACCAGCCCATGGCCCGCAGCCAGAAGTTGGGGCTGCAGCCGGTGACGGGGTCGGCCCAGTACATCTGGCGGCTCTCGTCGTAGCCGTGGTAGTAAAGGCCGGTCTTTTCGTCCCGCATATGCTTTTGGATGTTCATGAACTGGCGGTAGCTGTCGATGCAGCCGCTCATCTTGTTGAAGCGGGTCTCGTATTCCATATAGAAGGGCTGGGCCATGTAGGCGCCGTCCAGCCAGACCTGCCAGGGGTAGATCTTCTTGTGCCAGAAGTTGCCCTCCTTGGTGCGGGGCTGGCCTTTCAGCTGGCTGTCGATGACGTCGATGGCCTTGCGGTACTTCTCGTCCCCGAAGATGTCGTAGAGGATGAACAGGTTCTTGCCCTGGTTGACGTTGTCGAGGTTGTATTCCTCGGGGTCGTAGGTCTTGATGGTGCCGTCGGGCTGGACGAACCAGTCGATGAAGTCCTTGGAGAAGGTGAGGTATTTCTGGTCGCCGGTGGTGTGGTACAGGCTCAGGCAGGCGGTGATCATGCAGCCGTCGATGTAGTTCCACTTGTTGGGCTGGCCGCTGCGCACCTTCTCGATGTTCCACATGGGGGCCTCGGCGCTGGAATGGGCGATCAGGTAATCGACGTACTCGCCCAGCATGGTCAGAATTTCCTGGTGTGTCATGGTGTTCAATCCTCCTCAAAGATGCCGACATTGGCAAACTGGAGCCGCTCGCCCTCGTACCCTTCGATCTGGACGTTGTGCAGCTCGATCTTCTTGACGTTCTCGGCGTAGATGGCCAGCTTTTTGACCAGGGGGCGGCCGTCGGCCATGGCGGCCTGGCCGGCCTGGGCGTCGGGGTCAAAGGTGATGTGCACGTTCTTCATGACCACTTCGCCGATGGGCATTTCGGGCAGGCCGTCGAAGTAGCAGCCGGCGAACTGGGCGCCGGTGGCCCGGATGTCCTCCATGGTCAGGCTGCCCAGCCGGGGGGTGTAGTCGTCCACCGGCATGGCGTCCCGGCACTGGACGTAATCGCTGTGGCCGTCGGGGTCGCAGAAATAGAACATATTGATGACGAAGGGGGCTTTCACGCCGTTCATCTCCACGTTGTGGAACACCAGCCCGTCGATGACGGCGGTCTTGCCGCGGCCGCGCCGGGTCTTGACCCGCAGGCCCCGGTCGGTGTGGTCCATCAGGCACTGGGTGACCACCATGTCCTTGACGCCGCCCGACATCTCGCTGCCGATGACGATGCCTCCGTGGCCCTTGTCCAGCAGGCAGTTGCGGATGACGGTGTTCTTGCAGCTCTTTTTCAGCTTCATGCCCAAAAAGACCTTGCTGGCCTTCATGGCGATGCAGTCGTCGCCCACGTGGATGTCCACGCCGATGATGCGGGTATTGACGCAGCTCTCGGGGTCGATGCCGTCGGTGTTGGGGGCGTTGTAGGGGTTGCGGATCTTGAAGTCCAGCAGGTCCAGCCCGGTGGAGAACATGGGGTGGATGGTCCAGGAGTAGCTGTTTTTGACCGTCACGCCGTGCAGCACCACATAGCGGCTGTCGGTGATGGAGACGGTGCGGGGCCGCCAGGCGATCTTCTTTTTCTTGACGTCCTGCCACCAGTCGCCGTGCTGGGCGTCGGCGTCGATCTCGCCCTCGCCGGTGATGGTCACGTCCTCGGCCTGGGTCACGTTGATGAGGCTGGCCAGGCTGTCGAGGGGGTTGCCCTCCCAGCCGGTGAGGTAGTATTCGTCCACCTCGTTCTCACTGGGCAGGACGCCGGGCAGGATGGGGTAGTGGGTGCGGTCGTTGTCGCCCAGGATCACCGCGCCCTTTTCCAGGTAGAGGGTGGTGTGGCTCTTCAAAAACAGGCTGGCCGAGCGGTAGCGGCCGGCGGGCAGGTAGACGGTGCCCCCCCGCGGGCAGGTGGACAGGGCGGCCTGGAGCTTGGCGGTGTTGTCGGTGACGCCGTCTCCCACCAGCCCATAACGGGACGCGTCCACAAAGAAGGTCTCGGTCCGGGTGACAAAGTCCAGGGTCAGTTCCTCGCCGCCGGCCCGGACGGTCAGGGTATAGGCGTGGCCCGGCAGCAGGGAGTAGACCGAAAAGACGTTGGTGCTGCAGGCGGCGTAGACCTCCTGGCCGTCCAGCAGGACGGCAAAGGGCTCGGCCGGGCGGAAGCACAGGCCGTTCTCCAGCTCAAAGACGGCGCTGCGGGTCATGGCGCGGATCAAGGTCAATTTCATAGAAAATCATCCTCTCGCTATTGTTTCGCGTGGTGTGAATGTGTTATGATGGATAAAACGGAAAGGGGGGAACGTCGTGAAGAACGACGCGGGGAGCAAAAAGAACAGCCAGGACGGCAGGCTGAAGGTGGAGGCGCTGCAGCTGACGGGCCCCGCCCGCCTGCTGAGCGCTGCCAGCGGGGAGGGCGGCCTGTTCATGGTGTTGAGCGGCAGCGGGATGCTGTTCTGGAACCAGGGCCCGGAGGGCGGCGTGGGCGCAGGCCCCGGCAGCGTGCTGCTGCTGGGCCGGCGGGACTGCGATTTCGAGCCCGCGGGGGGCTGGCCCGCCGAACTGCTGGGCTGCCGCTTCCCTCTGGAAATGATGACCGAGGTGCAGAAAGCCCGCCTGGTGGACGGCAGCAAGGGCCCGCTGGTCCTGCTGGGGGACCCGGTGTGGTCCAACCGGGTGCACACCCTGCTGGAACTGGCAGCCGGGGCCTGGCAGGAGCCGGACTGCCCCGGCAGGCTGTACCTGTCGTTGCTGATGCACTATGTGGGCAAGGAGGCCGCCGCCGAGGGCGGCAGCGCGTCCCAGCCCCGCAACGAGACCATTGAAAAGATCTGCGCCTACCTGACCGCCAACTACAACCAGAAGCTGACCCTCAGTAGCGTGGCGGCGCAGTTCTATCTGTCGCCCTACTACCTCAGCCGGCTGTTCCGGCGGGTGACGGGGCAGTCCATCGTGGACTTCATCAACGTGCGGCGGATCGAGGCGGCCCGCCGCCTGCTGGAGAGCACCGACCTGGGCATCAACGACGTGGCCGAGGAGACGGGCTTTTCCACCACGGCCCACTTCCGCCGGGTGTTCCACGAGCAGGTGGGGGTCAGCCCCATGCAGTACCGCAAAGCCTGCCGCAGCGGCAAGGAATAAACCTCGCAAAAAATCCCCTGTGCCGGTAAAGCACAGGGGATCTTTTTCAGCGGGACGCCGGGGCGCCGCCGGACAGGGAAGGGATCAGCCCTTGACTGCGCCGGCCGAGATGCCCTCGACGAACTGGTCCTGTGCACAGAAGAAGACGATCAGCTGCGGCAGGATGGAGATCAGGGACAGGGCCAGGATACGGTTCCACGCGAAGCCGGTATCGCCGTCCATCGACAGCTTGACGAAGAGGGACATGGGGTACTTGGCGGGGGTGGAGACGTAAAGCAGCGGGCCCATGAAGTCGTTGCAGCTCCACATGAACTGGAACAGCGCGCAGGAAACCAGCGCGGGCAGCAGCATGGGGACAATGACTTTGTACAGGGTCTGGAACGAGTTGCAGCCGTCGATGGAAGCAGCCTCGTCCAGGTCACGGGGGACATTGCGCAGGAACTGGATCAGCTGGTAGACGAAGTACGTCTCGGTAGCGAATGCGCAGTGGACCCAGATGGCCAGGTAGAAGGGGCTGTTGATCCAGCCGAAGCTGTTGTACAGCAGGAACTGAGGAACGTTCAGAACGACCTGGGGCAGGAACAGGGTGGACAGCATGACGCTGAACATGATCTTCTTGCCGGGGAAGTCGAAGCGGCCGAAGCCGTAGGCGGCGATGCAGGCCGAGACCACCGTCAGAATCACCTTGGGGATCACGTAGCTGTAGGTGTTGATCATGGCCTGGATGATGTTGATGGAGCCGCCGAAGTCGTTCAGGGCGTTGCGGTAACCCTCCAGGGTGGGGTTTTTGATCCACAGGCTGATGCCTGCAAAGATCTCGCTGTTGTCCTTGAAGGTGGCGCTGACCATCCACAGCAGGGGATAGATCATGATCAGGCCAACCAGGATCAGGACGAAGTACTTAAAAAAGGTAGCGATGCGGTGCGCAGCTTTCATTCCCATACTAGTTCACCTTACCTTTCATCCGAGTAGTAGACCCACTTCTTCTGGCTGGTGAACGCGATGACCGTCAGCACGCAGACGATGATGAACATGATCCAGGCCAGAGCGGAGGCCATGCCCATTTCGTTCTGCTTGAAGGCGTACTGGTAAACCAGCAGGGCGATCAGGGTGGTAGCATTGCGCGGGCCGCCGTTGGTGATGATGTAGGGGCCGTTGAATTCCTGGAACGCCTGGCAGATCTGGGTGACCAGGTTGTAGAAGATGATGGGGGTGATCATGGGAACGGTGATGGAGAAGAACTGACGCCACTTGCCTGCGCCGTCGATGGTGGCGGCCTCGTACAGGTCGGCGGGCACGCCCTTCAGAGCAGCCAGGAACAGCACCATGGCGGAACCGAACTGCCACACACGCAGCAGGCAGATGACCCACAGGGCGTAATCGGGGTCAGACAGCCAAGACGGGCCGTCGAAAGCGCCGAAGGTCAGCATCTTGATCAGGGTGTTGATCAGGCCGTCGTCACGGAAGACCGCGCGCCACAGCACGGCGATGGCCACCGAGCCGCCCAGGATGGACGGGATGTAGTAGACGGTGCGGAACACATTCACGAACTTGATGTTGAAGTTCAGGATGTACGCAATGAACAGAGCAAAGACCAGCTTCAGGGGCACGGTGATGAACGAATACTGGAAGGTGGTGATCAGCGACTTGGTGATACGGTCGCTGGTAAAGGCGTCGATATAGTTCATCAGGCCGTATTCACTGATGCCGTTGAAGAAGTTCATGTCGGTGAAGCTGTAGTACAGCGACTGGCCGAACGGAACTGCTTTGAACACGACAAAGCCGATGATCCAGGGAATCAGGTAGAAAAGGCCCTGGTACTTGTCGCACCACTTCTGAAACGGCGTGCGCCCGACCGCAGGCGCATTGTTTGCTTTCATCAGGGGATTCCTCCTTTTTAGGTGTGTTTTTTCTTCAAAATAGCAGCATCGTGCCGCAAAACACTGGTCGAAAGCGCAAAACTATCAGGCAAAAAGCCCAAAGCTGCGCCGGAAAAGGAGGGGCACCCGAATCTTGTAAGGATGCAGGCGCCCCTCCCGTTGGCGCATTGTCCGCACAGCTGCCTTTTTGCAAAAGGAGCCTTACAAAAACGAATTATGCGTTGATGGTGTAGCCGACGCTCTCCATGCCGTCCAGCAGAACGTCAACGACCTCGGCACCGGACACGCCGTCGTAATCAATGGTATCAAAGACTTCCTGGTAAATGCCAGTGCCGTCAGCCTTCAGGTTGTTGTGCTCGAACAGGGGATCCAGCTGGAAGGCGCAGAAAGCCATGACCTTGCTGTTGGCCTCGTTGACCAGCTCGTCCACAGCGCCGGCAGTCTCAGCGGCGGCCAGGCCAGCCTTGGAAGCGGGGATGCCGCACTCGGAACCCATGATGGCGGCGCCTTCCTCGTCGTTCAGCAGGTAGTTGACCAGCATGGCAGCCTCAGCGGGATGCTGGCAGGTCTGGGTGATGGCCAGGCCCATGGACACCTTGGTGAAGCCGCCGTTGTAATCGCCGAACTTGATCTCCTCACCGACGGTGAAGCCAGCCTTGTTCTCGTCGTCCAGAGCGTCCTGATACTTGGAAGCGGAAGAATCCCACTCCAGGATGCCGGCGATCTTACCGGTGATCCACTCGTTGGACTGGTGAGCGGCGGTAGAACCGTTGTTGCCGTAGTAGGTGGGCAGAGGCATGACGACGTGGTTGTCCACCAGGCTCTTGATGAAGTCCAGGCCCTCGGCGATCTCGTCGGCGGTGTAGTTCAGGGTGGAGGTGGCGGGATCAGCCCAGTCCTTGCCGTAGACAGACTCCAGATAGAAGACCATCATGATCATGCGGTCGTAGCCGCCCAGGTGCAGGGGATAGTAGTCATCGCCCAGCTTGCTCTGGAAGGCAGCGCCGGCGGCCATCAGGTCGTCCAGGGTCTTGGGCACCTCGGTGATGCCGGCCTTGTTGAAGGTGGTCATGTTCCAGTAGAAGATACGGCCGGTCATCGAAACGGGGATGGCTTGCAGCTTGTCAGCGACCACGCAGGTGTTCAGGACGCTCTCATCCCACTGGGACAGGTCGATGTAATCGGACACGCTGTTCAGGTCGATGAAGGTCTGGCCGTTGCCGGAGTAGTTGTACAGCCAGTTCCAGTTGACCTGGCAGACATCCTCGGCCACGCCGCCGGCGAACTTGGTGGACATGGTGTCCTCCCAGCCGGACCATGCGGCGAAGGTGGGGTTGACGGTGATGTTGGAGTTGGCCTCGCTGAAAGCGGCGATGGCTTCCTGGTAGGCCTCGTGGCGGGACTCGCCGCCCCACCAGCTGATGCTCAGCTCGACGGCGTCGCCCGTGGGAGCGGCAACAGAAGCGGGAGCGGAGTTGGCAGCTGCAGTAGAAGAGCTGCTGCCGCCGCCGCAGGCAGCCAACAGGCCGGCTGCGCCTACAGCACCGGTGACCTTCAGGAAGTCACGACGGGAAATTGCGTTGCTCATTTTTTTCTCCTCCTAATTGTAAAACACAAAACTCTCAGGGGGCTATCGCAGACCCCCTTTGTATACAACTATGATAACAAAAAACTGCGCGAAAAGAAAGACGCAAATTGTGGTTTGAAAGGCAAAAACGCGCATATCTTGCTGTACTGAAACCGGGCCTTTCGGAGTCTTTGCCGAAATATCCAAACTTGAAACAAAAAGTTGTGCAACTTGTACACAACAGCGATTTGCACAGATTTTAGGGAAAAGTGACGGGATTCGTTTTTAAATTGCTGATATATTAACGATTTTGCCCGGCCCTTTCTATGGACTGCCCGGGAAGCGCGCCGGCTGCTCGCCGCTTAAAACCAGTGCGAAAACGCCGCGGCGGATATCCGCGGCGCTGAAGGCTCGTGTGGGCAACATTTGCGCGGGACCCTGCGGCCCGCAGAGGGCCGGCCCTGGCGATGGGAGGTTATTTTTCCCTGCGGGCGGCATAAAAAGCCCGCCGCTCCCGGAAGTAGCACTGGGGGCACATGCTGACGTACTGGACGTCGTTTTCCATGTCGATGGCCACCTGTTCGCCCTCAAAGACGAACTTGCCTCCCACCTTGCGGGCGTTGCAGATGGCCTTGCGCCCGCAGGTGCAGATGGTCTTCATTTCCTCGATGGTGTGGGCCAGCTCCATCAGGCGGGTGGAACCGGGAAACCCCCGGAGGGAAAAGTCGCTGCGCAGCCCGTAGCAGATCACCGGGATGCCCAGGTCCACCGTGACCATGAACAGCTGCTCGGCCTGGGCGGGGGTGAAGAACTGGCTCTCGTCGCACAAAACGCAGGCCAGCGGGGTCTGGTGGGCGGCGCGATCGGCCTCCACCGCCAGGAACACGTCGTCGCTGGGGCGGATCAGCAAATCGGCCTTCCGCCGCACCCCCAGCCGGCTGACCAGCTCGCCGCCGCCTTTGGAGTCCACCTGCGGTTTCAGGATCAGCACCCGCATCCCCTGTTCTTCGTAGTTGTGCGCAACCTGCATCAGGGCGGTGCTCTTGCCGCTGTTCATCGCGCCGTATCGGAAATAAAGTTTTGCCATAGCATACCTTTCGTTGGTTCAATCATTGCGCAGACGGTAGCCCAGACTCATGAGGCTGTCGCCGAGGTGGACGTTTTCCACCACGGCGTCGGGGTAGGGCACCGACAGATCGTAGTGGGAAAAGTTCCAGAACCCCCGGATGCCCAGCTCCACCAGCCGGCCGCTGATCTGCTCGGCCCCGCTGCGGGGGAGGCACAGCACCGCCATCTGGGGGTGGCGCTGGCTGCAGAAGTCCTCCAGGCTGTCCAGGGGACGGATGGGGATGCCGCTGATGGTCTGGCCCATCAGGGCGGGGTTGACGTCAAACGCGGCGATCAATGTAAAGCCATTGTTGTTGTTGGCGATAAAGCTGCTGACGGCGGTGCCCAGCCGGCCGCAGCCCAGCAGGATGGCGGGCAGGTGGTCGCCCCCGCCAAAGAGCAGCCCTTCCAGGATGGACAGCAGTTTGTCCACCGAATAGCCGATGCCCTGCCGGCCGTTGACGTTGCCGATGCAGTTGAAATCCTGGCGGACCTGGGAGGCGGTGGTGCCCATCTGCGCGGCAAGCTCCCGGGAGGAGATGCTGTTCACACCGGCATCCTTGAGGGCGCGCAGGTAGCGGTAATATTTGGGCAGGCGCCGGATGACCGGCACCGAAGCCTTGGCGGATGGATTCATGACAAGACCTCCTCTGTATGTGGCGCTGTAAATTTTAGATATCTTGGCCGGAAAGAGACGCTTTCTTCTCAAATGATGTAATATAAGTATACATCAAACGGGATGAATGTCAAACCCTTGACAATGTTTTTTGCGCTTTCTTTCACAAACTGCCCCCATGCGTCCCTGCTACAACGCAAAAAGCCCCTGTCGCAGACAGAGGCCCTCAAACAGCGGTTCCTATTTCTGGATCTCGATCTCGTGGTAGAGCCAGCGCATGGCCTCGGACAGGCCGCCCAGCTGGTCGATCAGCCCTTCTTCCACGGCGCGGCGCCCGTCCAGCACGGTGCCCATATCCATGACCAGCTCGCCGGTGTGGAGCATCAGCTCGTTGAAGCGGCCCGCCGGCATCTGGCTGTGACGCTCCACAAAGCCGGTGATCCGCTCCTGCATCTGCTCGAACCAGCGCATGGTCTGGGGCACCCCTAGGATCATCCCCGAATGGCGCACCGGGTGGACGGTCATGGTGGCGGTGGGCACGATGAAGCTGTGCCGTGCGCTGACCGCCAGAGGGATGCCGATGGAGTGCCCGCCCCCCAGCACCAGCGTGGCGCTGGGCTTGGAGATGCTGGCGATCAGCTCGGCCAGGGCCAGCCCGGCCTCCACATCGCCCCCCACCGTGTTCAGCAGGACCAGCAGCCCCTCGATGGCGGGGTCCTCCTGGACGGCCACCAGCTGGGGGATGACGTGCTCATACTTGGTGGTCTTTTGGCCCTGGGGGGCCTCCACGTGCCCCTCGATCTGGCCGATGACGGTCAGGCAGTGGATGGCGTGGGCGCCCTTGGTCAGGCTGACGGTGCCCATGGCCTCCAGCTGGTCCTGCGCAAAGGCGCGGCGCTCGGTCTCCTCGCTGCCGCCGGCGGGCTGCTCTGCGGCTGCCTCCGGGGCGTGTTTGGTCTTTTTCTTGTCCTTTTTGTCCATCTGCGGGCCTCCTTTTTTGTTCAGGATGCCCGGGACGGCCAGGCGCTATTCCTGCGCCTGCGCTTCCGCTTCTTCGGGGTCAGGCGGGCCGCTGTCCTGTTGGAGCCGGTTGCTGGCTTCAAAGATCTCTGCGGTGCGCTGGATGATGCGCCGCTGTTCGGCGGTGAGGTTGGTGATGTCCAGCGTGACGGTGTTGGCCGCTGGCAGGCTGACGGGATCGAAAGCCGCTTTGCCCAGCAAAGAGTCGATGGAAACACCCATGACATTGGCGATCCGCACCAGGACGCGGTGGGAGGGCGTCCGGGTGCCGGTCTCGTAGAAAGAGACCGCCGCGCCTGACACGCCGATCCGCTCGCCGAACTGCGCCTGTGTTAAGTTGATGGAAAGCCGGTAGGATTTTATTTTTAACCCAAGGTCAAACTCGTACATAAAAAAAGCCTCTTTATAACAGTTTTTAACCATTGTATAAAGAAATATGTAACGCTAGGTTAATGAACGGCTCGTAACGTAAGGTTGAATTTCTATAAACTCTAGGTTAAATTGAATTGTATACAGGGATTCAGTTTTTTCGATGGATGTGATCGAATCAAACGATTTTTTGCCGCGGCAGGGCAAAAAGGCGGGTTTCCTCTTGCATCCTGTCCTTCAGGCGGATACAATAGAGGGGCCGCTTTGCGGCGTTATCTTGTTGTTTAGGAGGAAAATCATGAAACGTGAAACCTTTGGTTCGCGGCTGGGCTTTATCCTGGTCAGCGCGGGCTGTGCGATCGGCATCGGGAACGTGTGGCGGTTCCCGTTCCTGGTGGGCCAGAACGGCGGCGGATTGTTTGTTCTGTTCTACCTGATGTTCCTGGTCATCATGGGCGTGCCGGTGCTGACCATGGAGCTGGCCGTCGGCCGCGCCAGCCGCAAGAGCGCGGTGCAGGGCTACCAGGCGCTGGAGCCCGCCGGTTCCAAGTGGCATATCCACGGGTGGTTCTGCATGGCGGGCTGCTACCTGCTGATGATGTACTACACCACCGTGGCCGGCTGGATGCTGGATTACTTCGCCAAATTTGCCACCGGCCAGTTTGTGGGCATGGAGTCCGGCCATGCGGTGGACGCTTTCAACGCCATGCTGGCCAACCCCGTGGAAATGGGCATCTGGATGGTGGTGATCGTCATTGCCGGCTTTGCGGTGGTCAGCTTCGGCCTGCAGAACGGCCTGGAGCGGATCAGCAAGTGGATGATGATCGCCCTGCTGATTTTGATCGTCATCCTGGCTGTCAACAGCGTGCTGCTGCCCGGCGCAGGCTCGGGCGTCTCCTTCTACCTGCTGCCCAGCGTGGAGCGGGCCGCTGAGGTGGGCATCGGCAATGTGGCCATGGCCGCCATGAACCAGTCCTTCTTCACCCTGAGTCTGGGCATTGCCGCAATGGAGATCTTCGGCAGCTACATGAAGCGGGACAACACCCTGCCCGGCGAGGCCATCCGCATCTGCGCGCTGGACACCTTCGTCGCCCTGATGAGCGGCATGATCATCTTCCCGGCCTGCTTTGCCTACGGCATCGAGCCGGACCAGGGCCCCTCACTGATCTTCATCACCCTGACCGAGGTGTTTGTCAATATGCCCGGCGGGCGGCTGTGGGGCAGCCTGTTCTTCGTGTTCATGACCTTTGCCAGCTTTACCACCGTCATCGCGGTGTTTGAGAACATCCTGGTCATCTGCTGCGACTGCTTCGGCTGGGACCGCAAGAAGTCCTGCCTCATCAACATGATCATCGTCCTGGTGGCCAGCGTGCCCTGTGTGCTGGGCTACAACGTCTGGAGCGGCCTGACCTTCCTGGGCGGCAAGAACGTCCTGGACACCGAGGACTTCCTGGTCAGCAACCTGCTGCTGCCGGTCGGCTCGCTGATCTTCCTGCTGTTCTGCGTCAGCAAGTGGGGCTGGGGCTACGACAAGTACTTTGCCGAGGCCAACACCGGCGAGGGCATCAAGCTGCCCAAGTCCAAGTGGTTCAAGCGGTATCTGCAGTTCGTGCTGCCCATCCTGATCCTGGTGATCCTGATCCAGGGCCTGGTCTGAGCCTGAAGAACCAACAAAAAAGCAAAAAAGCGGCGGGGCCGTACCCTTCGGGGCGCGGTCCCGCCAATTTCTTTTCCATTCAAAACAGCCCGAAAAAGCTGATGTGGTTGACCCCAAGAAAGACGAACAGGGCGATCAGCGCCACCAGCACCCCGATCAGGATGTCCATCTGGTGGACGCTGAGGGGGAAGTGGTCGTAGATCTTTTCCTTCTCGTTTTTGAAGTGGGGGTCGCCGTTGTTCAGCAGGCCGCCTTTGTGCGGGGCGGAGCCCTGGGCGGCCTCGGCCTCGCGGGCGGCAAGTTCGGCTTCGCGGGCCGCCAGGGCGGCTTCCCGCGCGGCCAGCTGGGCCTCCCGCTCCTCTGCCGTCTGGGCGGCGGGCTGGGCGTCGTGTTCAGTCATGGGAACTCCCTCCTTTGGGTCCAGTATAAACGGTGCGGGTGAGAAATGCAAGAGGGCCGCCTTTTAGCGTGTCGCGAAAGCGCCACGCTTTAGGGGGAACCCATTTCTGCGCGCAGCAGCGCGACAGAAATTCCTTCCCCCTAATATTCCCCTGGGGACAAAATTCAGCGCAGAACCGCGCACTCGCCGCAAGGCGGCTCGCACACTCTCTGCGCTGAATTTCCCTGTATGTGTCCCGCCCGGACGCATATGTCGTCCGGGCGGGACGTTTTTTTAGTGGCCCTCTGTCGGACAGTGCGGAAAAGATTTACTTCTTGGCCAGGTACTTGCGGATGTCGATGGCGACAGCCAGGATGATGACCAGGCCCTGAACGATGTAGGTGTAAGAGGAATTGACGTTCATGAACTGCAGCGCCACCTTCATCAGCTCAAAGACCAGCACGCCGACCAGGATGCCGGGGACGGTGCCCACGCCGCCGGTGGTGGAAACGCCGCCGATGGTGGCCGCCGCGATGGCGTCCAGCTCGTAGCTCTGGGCGGTGTTGACCGATGCGCCGCCGGACTTGGCAGCCAGCAGGCAGCCGGCCAGGCCGAACATGCAGGAGGCCAGGGCGTAAATGCGGATCTTGGTGGCCGCGACGTTGACGCCGGCGACCTCAGCAGCGGACTCGTTGCCGCCGATGGCGTACATATACTTGCCGTGGCGGGTCTTGTTGTACAGGAACCAGAAGAAAACAGCCACGATGACGGCGATCCAAATCAGGATGGGGATGCCGAGGAAGCTGTCGATGGCGATGGAGGTGAAGCCCGAGTTCAAAGAGCCGATGGGGGTACCGCCGGTGTAGACCAGGCAGATACCGTACACCACCTGCTGCATGCCCAGGGTGGCGATGAAGGGCTGCACCCGCAGGTAGGAGACGACCAGGCCGTTGCACAGGCCGACCACGGCGCAGATGGCCATGACCAGGATAAAGACCACCGGGGTGGGCAGGGTGGGCAGGCCGGGATAGAACTTGTTGGGCGCGTCTGCGTTCTGGGCAAAGATGCAGGCCAGGCAGGCGGCAAAGCCAGCCAGACGGCCGGCCGACAGGTCGTTGCCGGTGGTGATCAGACAGCCCGAGATGCCCAGCGCGATGATGTAGCGGATGGACACGTTCTTGAGCAGGTTGATGATGTTGGTCGGACCAAAGAAGTTGGGGTGGATGATGCCGACGATGATGGATACGAGGACCATCAGCACGATGATGGCGTTATTGCCGAGCCAGCTCTTGATGATCTGGCCGGTGGATTTCTTGGTAGCTTCCACGATTAGACTGCCTCCTTATTCACTGATTGGCCGCGGCCTTTTCGGGTGCGGTCTCAAACTGGGTGGCGAGCGCCATGATGTTCTCCTGGGTGGCGTCCTTGCCGTCGATGAAGCCGGTGATGCGGCCGTCGCACATGACCATGACCCGGTTGGACATACCGATGATCTCGCTCATTTCGGAGGAGATCATGATGATGCTCTTGCCCTGTTTGGCCAGCTCGGCGATGATGCAGTAGATCTCATACTTGGCGCCGACGTCGATGCCGCGGGTGGGCTCGTCCAGGATCAGGATGTCGGGGTTGTTGGCCAGCCACCGGGCAATCAGCACTTTCTGCTGGTTGCCGCCCGAAAGGCTCTTGATCTGGGTCTTGGGGCTGGGCACTTTGATGGCCATTTTCTCTTTGTTGGTCTGGACCAGGTCCAGGATCTTCTTGTTGTCCAGGAAGATGGGGCCCTTGCGCAGCGCGTCGAGGGAGGCGATGGAGATGTTGTCGGCGACGCTGAGCACACCCATGATGCCGGTGGCGCGGCGGTCCTCGGTCAGCAGGGCGAGGCTCTTGGAAATGGCGTCGCGGGGCTGCTTGATGTGGACCTCCTGCCCTTTGATCCAGACTTTGCCGGACGTGTGGGCGCGCAGGCCGAAAATGCCCTCCATCAGCTCGGTGCGCTGGGCGCCCACCAGGCCGGCCACGCCCAGGATCTCGCCCTTGTACAGCTCAAAGCTGCAGTGGCGGAAGGAGCGGGGATGGATGGAAGTAAAGTCCTCCACCTTGAGCATGACTTCCTTGGAGGGATGGTTTTCCAGCGGCGGATACTGGTTGGACAGCTCGCGGCCGACCATCTTGGCGATGATCTCCTCCTTGGTCATGTCGGCGACGTTCCATTTGCCGATGTACTGGCCGTCGCGCATGATGGTGACTTCGTCTGCGATCACCTTGATCTCGTCCATCTTGTGGCTGATGTAGACCAGGGCCACGCCCTGGCTTTTCAGCTCCCGCATGATGCGGAACAGGGAATCGACCTCGTGGGAGGTCAAAGACGAGGTGGGCTCGTCCAAAATCAGCACCTTGCAGTTGGCCGAGACGGCCTTGGCAATCTCCACCATCTGCATCTGCGCGATGCTCAGGGAGCCGAGTTTGGCGCGGGGGTTGATCTCCAGTTTGAGGCGCTTGAGCAGCTCCTCGGTGTCCTGGTACATTTTGGCGTGGTCCACCGTGACGATGGGCCCAAAGCGCTTGGTGGGGTAGCGGCCCAGCCAGATATTTTCGGCGACAGTCCGGGCCGGGATGGGCTGGAGCTCCTGGTGCACCATGGCGATGCCGCGCTTCAGAGCGTCCAGCGGGGTGGGGATGGTAACCTTCTGTCCTTCGTACTCGATCTCGCCTTCGTCCATCTTGTAAATGCCGAACATACATTTCATCAAGGTGGACTTGCCGGCGCCGTTCTCGCCCATCAGGGCCATGACCGAACCGGGGCGAAGCTCAAGCCGGGCATGATCCAGAGCTTTGACGCCGGGGAAGACCTTGACGACGTCTCGCATGACCAGACGGTACTCTGCCATTCCGTAGAGCCTCCTTTATCTAAAACTTAACAACACACAATAGAAAGCGCGTGCGCGAGAAGCTACAGCCCGCTCCCACGCACGCACCTCTCATTCGTTCGGGATCAAAGGAAATACAAATTCCGTTCAGGCAGCCGTGACATCAGAGGTAGTCGGCGGCGTTCTCCGGGGTGACCTTGACGTAGTCGACCCAGTAGTACTGCTCGACGGGCTGGCCCTCGACGTACAGGCGGGTGGCCTCAGTGGCGGCGGTGGCCTGGCCCACGTCGTCGTTCAGGACGGTGCCGGTCATGTTGCCGTCCAGAACAGCCTGGACTGCGTCGGCCAGAGCGTCAACGCCGACCAGGTAGATGTCGGTGCCGACGGTGCGGCCAGCCTGCTGGATGGACTGCAGAGCGCCCAGAGCCATGGCATCGTTGTTGCAGAAGACGACTTCGATCTGGTCGCCGTACTGTGCCAGGGCGTTGGCCACGTCCTGCTGTGCCAGGGTCTGGTCCCAGTTGTCCAGGTACTCATACAGGCAGTTGACGGTCTTGCCGGCATCCTCGAGGGCCTTGATGGAGTACTCGGTGCGGTACTGGGCGTCGATGTTCTCGGGGTCGCCCTTGCACATGATGTAAGTGATGGTGCCGTCGCCGTTGATGTCGCCCTGGGTCTCGGTCTCCAGGATCAGCTCGCCCTGGTAGGTGCCGGACTGGCGGGCGTCGGCGCCGACGTAGCAGCACTTGTCGGGATAGCTGTCCAGAACGGACTTGTCGGGCTCACGGTTGATGAAGACGATGGGGATGCCGGAGGGCGAGACGGTGTCCACGATGGTCTGGGCCGAAGTGGTCTGGACGGGGTTGATGATGAGCACGTCCACACCCTGCTGCAGGAAGGTGTTGATCTGCTCGGTCTGGGTGGACTGGTCGTTCTTGCCGTCCATGATGGTGACGCTGTAGCCCAGCTCGCCGAGGTACTCCTCCAGGTCGGCGCGGTACAGGGTCATGAAGTTGTCGGCGAACTGGTAGATGCAGATACCGATGGTAGCGCCGCCGGCAGCGCTCTCGGACGCAGCCGGAGCGGAAGAAGCGGGCGCAGCAGAAGATGCGGACGATGCAGTCGAGCTGGAATCGCCGCCGCCGCAGGCAGTCAGGGCAGCAGTCGCGCCGACAACGGCAGAAGCCTTCATAAAGTCGCGGCGGGAAATCATTTTCATAATAGCATTCTCCTTCACTGAATACAGACTCGATAACGGGCCAGCCCTCCACACGCTCAAGGGACAGGCCCTCTCTGATACCTATTATACCTTTGTTGTGAAACCGTGCGCAATAGTCAATGTTGACAACATTCCGTGAATGATTTTAGATATCTTTTACAGAAAAAGAGGCCCTAAAAGAAGGCTTTGTCCCATTTACTACAAAATTGCATTGACCTGCATCATATGTACAAAAGTTGCAGATCCTGCGCCGGATGGTATACGCCTTGTATACAAAAAGCATCCGTCTCCCAAAGGGAAACGGATGCTTGAGCTGATTGTGGAGCGGCCGGCGTGCGGTCAGGACTGGGCGGGCACCACGGCGGCGGTCCGGCTGCCGCGGCGGCGGGCGGCGGGACGGTAGTCCACAGGCTCGTGGGCGGCGGCGGGCGGCGCAGGGGGTTCGCTGCGGCCGGCGCCGTCGTGGTGGGATGCGGCGGCCTGCTGCTTGGCCTTTTCGGTCATGATGAGCATTTGCAGGCGGTTTTCCAGGTTGGCAAAGCTGACGTCGGGGTCGTAGTCCAGGGGCAGGATCTGGGCGTCGGGGTACATCTCCTTGAGCCGCTTGGCCACGCCGCGGCCCACCACATGGTTGGGCAGGCAGCCGAAGGGCTGCAGGATGATGAAGTTGCGGCAGCCCTCTTTGGCGTGGTGCAGGATCTCAGCGGGGATCAGCACCCCCTCACCGGCGTCAAAGGTGTGGTGGATGATGGGGTCGCTGGCCCGGACGATGTCCTGCATCCGCGCGGCCTTGTGGTAGAGCGGGTGCCGCTTGGCGATGGAATCGGTCAGGGCGTGGGCCGCGTTGAACGCCTCGTCGGCGGTGCGGTACCACAGCTTTTCGCCCAGGGGCTTGGAGATGTGGTATTCCTTGATCTGGGCGTCCATATAGAAGTAGGTCTTGCGGATGACGTCGGTCATCCGGGCCTCGATGATCTCAAAGCCGTTGGCCTCCAGATACTTCTCGATGTCGTGGTTGGCGCCGGGGTGGAAGTTGAGCAGGTACTCGCCCACGATCAGGACGGTGGGGCGGGGTGCGCTGCGGTCGTATTCCACTGCCTTCATCCGGTCGATGGCCTGTTCAAAGCCCTTTTTCAGGCCGGGGATGCCGCGGCGGGTCATCCCGTCCACGATGGCGTCCATGCCGGCCTCAAAGGCGGCCTCGGCGGCGCCCGGCTGCTTCTCGTAGGGGCGGATCTTGCGCAGCAGCTCCTCCATGACGTCGATCATGGGCAGGGAGAAGGCCAGGTTCAAAGAGGACGCAAGGTTCATCTTGAAGCCGGGGTGCATGTGGTGGCTGTCCTTGTCGTCGTTGGTCAGGATGGGGACGTCCGCAAAGCCGGCGTCGTCCAGGGCCTTGCGCAGCAGGGCGCCGTAGTGGGTCAGGCGGCAGTCGCCGATGTACTTGGCCATGGCCACGGCGGTGTGGCGGGTGTCATACTTGCCGCTGCGCAGAGCGGCCAGAGCCTCGCCGATGACGATCTGCGCCGGAAAACAGATGTCGTTGTGGACGTACTGCTTGCCCAGGCGGATGGCCTCGTCCCGGCCCAGCTCCATGGGCACGGCCCGGATGTGCTGGGCCGCAAAGGCCGCCGACATCACCCGGCAGAAGGCGTGGGAGGTGTTGGGCACCAGGACCACCCGCTCCTTCACGTCGGCCCTGGTGAATTTGACGGGGTAGGGATCGGGCAGGGGCTTTATCTCGGCGCGGATGCCCCGGGCCCGGCGGATGGCGGCCGTCTCCACAAAGGAGCGTACCCGGATGCGGAGGGAGCCCTGGGCGTCGCTCTCGTCCAGTTTGAGGATGAGGGGGCTCTTGCCCGAGATCTCGTGCATCATGCGGGTGATCTCGTCCGAGAGGTAGGCGTCGTGGCCGCAGCCAAAGCTGACGATCTGGACGTACTCCAAACAGTCGTCCTGGGCGGCCAGCACGGCGGAGGCCAGCATCCGGGCGTGGTAGTTGTTGACGATGTCCAGCCGGCTGCGGGAGAGGTCCACCTTGTTCACGTCGGGCAGGGAGTCATTGGTCAGCACCGGGATGCCCAGGCTGACGAACAGTTCGGGCAGCGCGTGGTTGACCAGCTCGTCGTTCTGATAGGGGCGGCTGGCCAGCACCACCGCATAGCTGTTCTCGGCGTGGCAGCGGTCCAGCACGGCCTGGCCGGCGGCTTTCAGCTGATCGGAAAAGCTGGCCTGGGCGGCGTCGCCGGCGGCGATGGCCAGCTTCGTCAGGCCCGGGTCGATGCCGAACGTGGCGGACATATACTCGGCCAGCTGGCGGTCGCGGTCGGCGTGGTGGTGCCAGTGGAACAGCGGCGCGTCAAAGGGGATGCCCCAGCGGCGCTGGGGGTTGTCCGAGTTGCGGATGACGATGGGGTAGCCCTTGACCACCGCGCACATCGACTCGCTGGTGGAGGCGGTGCCGTCGGGCTGGACGGTGGTGATGGAGGGCATGAAGATGCGGTCCACCTTCCGCCTGGCCAGGTCCCGCAGATGGCCGTGGACCAGCTTGGCCGGGAAACAGACGGTGTCCGAGGTGACGGCGGACAGGCCCTCTTCGTACAGGGGACGGGTGCTCTTGCCCGACAGCTGGACCTTGAAGCCCAGGCTGCGCCAGAAGGCGTTCCAGAAGGGCATGGTCTCCCAGAAGGAGAGCACCCGGGGGATGCCGATGGTCACGCCGCGGTCCGGGGCCAGGGCGGGGGCGTCGTAGTCGGCAAAGAGCAGTTTTTCCCGAAGAGCGAACAGGTTGGGGATGCTCTGGATGGACTGATTGGTCTGGCGGACCCTGGCCTGGACGGCTTTGTCCCTGGGGTCGCCCAAAATCTCGCCCCGCTCGCAGCGGTTGCCGGTGACAAAGCTCTCCCCGGTGGGGAAGCGGATCACCGCCCGGCTGCAGTGGTTCTGGCAGAAGGGGCAGGGCTCGTTCTGGGTCTGGGTATAAGTAAAGGTGTCCAGCGCCTCAAAGCCGATGAAGTGGCTGGCGGGATTGCCGTTGGCTTCGGCCTGCCGCTTGGTCAGCAGGGCCGCGCCGATGGCGCCCATCTCGCCGGGGTAGGGGGCGCGGGTGACGGTCCGGCCCAGGTACTGTTCCAGGGCGCGCAGCACCGCGTCATTCTTAAAGGTGCCGCCCTGCACCACGATCCGGCTGCCCAGCACGTCGGTGTTGGGGATGCGCACCACCTTGGTGAACACGTTCTTGATGATGGAGCGGCACAGCCCGGCCATGATGTCGTCGGGGGTGCGGCCGTTCTTCTGCTCGGTGATGATGCTGCTGTTCATAAAGACGGTGCAGCGGCTGCCCAGCTCGGCGGGGTTGTCGGCGCGGAAAGCCGCGTCGGCGATGCCGTCCACCGGGATGCCCAGCGAGGCGGCGAACTCCGCCAAAAAGGAGCCGCAGCCCGAGGAGCAGGCCTCGTTCAGCAGCATATTGGTGACGACGCCGTCCTTGATCCAGATGGCTTTCATGTCCTGGCCGCCGATGTCCAGCAGGAAGGTAACGTCGGGCAGGTAGTGGCAGGCGGCCGAGGCGTGGGCCACCGTCTCAACGGTGTGGTAATCGCCGCCGAACGCCTTGCTCAGCATCACTTCGCCGTAGCCGGTGGTGCCAAAACCGAGTACGTCCAGTTTTACGCCCATGGCGGTATACTTTTTGTACAGCTCCTGCAGGCCGTGACGGATCACCTCGATGGGGTCGCCGCGGTTGCTGGCGTAAAAGCGGTCCACCACTTTTTCGTTTTCGTCCAGCAGGACCAGCTTGCTGGTGGTGCTGCCGGCGTCCACCCCAATGTAGACCCGCAGCACGTCGCCGGGTTTGAGGTCGGGGGCTTCCAGGCCGGGCAGGGTGTGGCTGGCCCGCCAGGCGTCCCGCTCGGCGTCCGAGTGGAAATAGCGCTCTGCGTGGTGCTGTTCGGCGGCAGGGGGCGCGGCCGAAAGCCGCTTCAAAGCCTGCTCAGGGGTCATGGGGGCGGCGCGGCCGGTGGGCAGGGGATACAGCTCGTCCATGGCCAGGGCCGCGCCCAGCGCCACGATGGTGTCGGCGTTGTCGGGGCGGATGATCTGGTCCTCCCGCAGGCCCAGCCGCTCGGCGAACACCTGGATCAGGGTGGGGTTATAGGTCAGGGGCCCGCCCTCGAAGATGACCGGCGGGGTCATTTCCAGGCCCTGGGCCAGGCCGCCGATGGTCTGTTTGGCGATGGCGTGGAAGGCCGACAGGGCGATGTCCGCCCGGCTGGCCCCCTGGTTGAGCAGGGTCTGGATGTCGGTCTTGGCAAAGACGCCGCACCGGCCCGAAATGCTGTACACCTGCCTGCCCATCCGGGCCAGGGACTCGAACTTTTCGGACGGGACCCGCAGCAGGGCGGCGATCTCGTCGATGAAAGCGCCGGTGCCGCCGGCGCAGCTGCCGTTCATCCGCATATCGGAGGTGGTCAGAGCGCCGTCCTTCTCCTCGCGGAAAAAGATGACCTTGGCGTCCTGGCCGCCCAGCTCGACGGCGGTGCGGGCGGTGGGGTAAAGGGCGCGCACGGCTGCGCCGTTGGCCACCACTTCCTGCACATAGCAGGCGTTCATCTGGTCGGCCAGGGGACGGCCGCCCGACCCGCAGACCGCCACCCGCATGGGCAGGCCGGCAAACTTGTCCCGGA
>NBJMR02800__coassemble_1306_pt1 | contig 87937 bp, 73 predicted proteins | sample NBJMR02800__metabat2_low_PE_044 | metagenome-assembled genome bin NBJMR02800
GTCTCTATCTTTTATACACCATAAGGAGGAAAAATTCATTATGAAACTCAAGAAGTTTGCTTCCCTGCTGCTGGCCGGCGTTATGGCCGTCAGCATGCTGACCGCTTGTGGCGAGGGTAACACTGTCAATGAGCAGCCCAACCAGCCCGAGGAGCCTACCACTCCCTCTGGCTATTCGGAGGTTCTGTATAAGCATCTGTCCACTACTGCTCAGAAGAAAGTTACTGCTTCGGATAGTGATGCCGTGAATAATGCTCTGCTGGCTGCTATGGAATTCATGTCCAATGGCGAAATCGGCCAATTTTATGATAACGGCTGGGCAGATTCTGTGAAGGTAGTTAACAATTACGACTATCGTACTGCACCCCAGGCACTGAAAAATGCTGCAAAAGACCTGATTGATTCTCTGGCCGCAGAGAATACCCTTAACCAGGGTGTTAATACCGCCATTGATAATGCACTGGATCCTACCAACGACAACTACAACAAGACTGATCGCAATGTTGCTCTGCTGTTTGTGACCGATGGTGGTAAGAGTGCTGACGCTGTTATGGATGAGGTTGCTTCCGTGATCAATGCGGGTATTGAGAGTCTGCAGGATGACTTTGATACCACACTTAGTGGTGGCAAGTACGTGCATACCGATTATGACTACACCATCTCTGTTGGTGCATACACCAAGACGCTGACCAACGACCATGGCAAGAGCATGACCTTCGTGGCTGTTAACATTGCTCGCGTCTAATTGAAACCGTACTTATAACAGATGCAGGGCACCATACTGTATTTGATATAAGAGGCTGGCAGGTTTAAGAGACGCCTGTCAGTCTGGCACCACCCTCTTACTGTGACGACAAAGGGGAATAACACACCAATTATTCCTTCTGTTGTTGATCGCACCAAAACAAAAGAACTTTTGCGTCACGAAAGATAGGGTCCCTCTGCGGGGGTCGGCTGTAAGGCTGGCCCCCGCATTGTTGTTATCGAATCCCCCCCGGGTTGCGGTGCCCTGCTTTTGCTTCGGGCGTCGCTGCGCCCTCGCAAAAGACAGACCGCTGCCCCTGCTCCGCTTCGGCTGTTTCTGCCGCAGGCAGCGCCTCAGCTGCGCAGCCCGCCGCCCATTTAATGTATCCCCCGGCCTGCGGGCGCGCCCCTTCGGGGCTCCAAACGGCAAACGGCTCCTTCTGCTGTACACGACAGCAAAAGGGGCCGCTTTTTAAGTTTGCCTTACCACTTAGTTTGTCTTTGAACTACGGGCGTAAACTTGGCTCTCCCCGGGGGAGAGCTGGCGAGACGCCCGCAAGGGCGGCGAGACTGAGAGGGGGTGAGCGCGGCAAAACTGAGAGGGCTAAACAAGATTTCACCCACGAATACCTACTTGTCAAGTAGGATTGTTCCGGTGATTCTGCCCAAGAATTTTGCTGAAATTTGGTCTATATGCCAATTTTAGGCTGGGATACAACTTTTCTCTTGCAAATTCTGTCAAATGCTGTATGATGGATGTATACAACCCGCACAGTGGGCTTTCCGATGGGAAGCGGCTGTGCGGCAGGGGGCTGTCTGAAAAAGCAGACATGCGCTGCGTTTTCAGATGCACCCCAAGGGCCTGCGCTCTGCGCAGGAGAGAGAAGGAGGAATACCATGAGCCATTCACCCCAAAAGCGCGGGCTGGCACGGCGGTTTGCCGCCGGCCTGCTCGCGGCAGCCATGACGGCCAGCTGCATCCCGATGGCCTTCGCGGCTGGCAATGACACCAGCAAAAGCTGGACCTTTACCTGGTTTGGCCCGTCCACCAGCGAGACGACCAATACCGTCAGCGCCCCCGACGGCATCAACGGCAGCATCGTCATGACGTCCTGCACCGCCAACGCCGACGGCACCATCGCCAAAAAGGGCGGCAAGTTCGTCTCGTCCGACCCCGCCGACGGCATCAGCTTCTACTACACCACCATCGACCCGGCCAAGGAAAATTTCTACCTGCAGGCCGACGTCACCATCGACTACGTCAACCCCACCCCCGACGGTCAGGAGGGCTTTGCCCTGATGATCCGGGACGTCATCGGCACCACCGGCGAGAGCGCCAGCTTTGAGTCCAACCTGGTGTCCATCACTGGCACCCAGCTGCCCGGTGCAGGCCAGAGCAGCACCACCGGCGGCATCAAGGACATGGTGGGCGTCCGCAGCTACACCGGCATCACCGATCTGTCCACCGTGGACAGCGACACGCTGAAGGTCTACCGCCAGGGCTTTGACCCCGACAACACGACCATCAAGCAGGGGGATGTTTACCGCGTCAGCCTGGAAAAGGCAGACTACGCCTACATCGTCACCCAGTACGCCATCAATGCCGACGGCACCACCGGCGCTGTCCTGGGCCAGCACACCCTCTATATCCCGGCCAAGGACCCCAACGCCGAGAGCGTTTCCAGCTACGCTGAGCTGGATGACCCCATGCTGGTCCAGGACGATCTGGGCTATGTGGGGTTTGCGGCGGCCCGCGGCATGAACGTCACATACTCCAACATTGTTTTCACCACCAGCGCCTGGGACGCCGCCGGCTGGCATCCCCAGGAGCCTGAGCAGGTGGCCGCCGACTACCAGATCACCAGCCCCGCCACCGCCGCCGAGAACAGCTATACCCTGGTGTTCAAGGCCAACGCCGACGGCAGCGCCAACATTTACCAGAATGGCACGCTGGTGGAGTCCGGGGTGGCCATCACCGCCAACACCGAGTTCTCCAAGACTTATCCCATCGCGGGGGACACCACCTTCCGGGTGGAGTTCACCCCGGACCCGGACTACAAGATTTCTACCTTTGAGATCTTGGACAGCTATGACACCGCCGTGGTGGAAAAAACGGTCACGGTCCGCACCATCGGCAACGGCAGCACCATTTACGTTGCGCCCGCCGGTCAGAGCACCAACAGCGGCGCCAGCTATGACGACGCCGTCGATCTCCAGACCGCCCTCAACTACGCCACCGCCGGCCAGACCATTCTGCTCCAGCCCGGCAGCTACGACATGAGCAACACGCTGCTCAAGGTCGCGCGCGGCCGCAACGGCACCGCGGACCAGCCCATCACCCTGCAGGGCGACGGCGGCTACGCCACGCTGGACTTTGGCCGCTCCGGCACCGGCTTCGAGCTGTGGGGCGACCACTGGCACGTCAGCTTCCTCAATGTCACCAACACCGCCGACGGCTGCAAGGGCATGCAAGTCTCGGGCAGCTGGAACCTGGTGGAGCGCTGCAATTTCTACAACAACGGCACGACCGGTCTGCAGATCTCCGGCTCCTCGGCCGAGACCATCGAGAAGTGGCCCAGCTACAACACCATTCTGAACTGCAACTCCATCAACAACGCCGACTCCGAAATGGAGGATGCCGACGGCTTTGCCGCCAAGATCACGGCTGGCGTGGGCAACGTCTTTGACGGCTGTATCGCCGCCTACAACGCCGACGACGGCTGGGACTTCTTCGCCAAGGTGGCCACCGGCTCCATCGGCAACACCACCATCCGCAACTCGGTGGCCTACCGCAACGGCTGGATCAAGGTCACGCCGGGCAGCACCGCCAAAGCGTGGAGCTTTGCCGCCGTCTCCTGCGACGAAAACGGAACCCTGACCGTGGACCCCACCGCCGAGATGCTGGACGCGGGCAACGGCAACGGCTTCAAAATGGGCGGCTCCAATATGCCCGGCGCTCATGTGCTGGAAAATTCCATCGCCTACGAGAACAAGGCCAAGGGCATCGACTCCAACTCGGGCCAGGACATCAAGGTCTACAACTCCACCAGCTTCAACAACGGCGGCTCGAATGTGGCCCTGTACACCAGCGACAAGAAAGCGGTCACCGGCTATGAGGCCGAGGGCGTCCTCTCCTTCCGCACCGACGGCAAGGACACCGCCGAGCAGATCAACCTGCAGTCCCAGTCCAGCACCGACGTCTACGGCAAGACCAACTATTACTGGGATACCGAGGCCCAGTCCAGCCACAACACTTCCTCCCGCCAGACCGCGGTCTCCCGCTTCTGGTTCTGGAACCTGAACACCGACCGTGAGCCCACCCGCAACGCCGACGGCTCCATCAATATGCACGGCCTGCTGCTCCTGAACCAGATCGGCCAGGCGTTCACCGGCGGCAACGCCGGCGCCCGCGGCGAGGCCTGGGGCCAGCACGAGCCCGAAAAGGCCACCATCTGGGTAGTGGGCGACTCCACCGTCTCCGGTTTTGACGACGACTACTATCTGCCCCGGGAGGGCTACGGCGAAGAGCTGGCCAACTACCTCAACGCCGACGTCTACAACCTGGCGGTCTCGGGCGCTTCCAGCAAGGACTTCCTGACCATGGACAGCTACACCGCCCTCCGGGAGGGCAGCGACACCGTCCCGGCCATGGGCAGCGCGCCTGAGACCGAGCAGTTCCTGCTGATCGGCTTCGGCCACAACGACGAAAAGACCGAGGAAGCCCGCTACACCAACCCCAACGGCGACTACAACACCCCCGGCAGTTTTGCCAACAGCCTGTATGTGAACTACATCCAGCCCGCCCTGGCTGCCGGCGTCACCCCCATCGTCTGCACCCCCATCGTCCGCCTGACCGATGACAACACCCACGCCAGCTATGACGGCGAGTCCGGCCACATCACCGAGACGGTGGAAGCCTACGGCAACACCTTCCCCGGCGGCGACTACGCCCAGGCCATCCGGGATATGTGCGCCGCGCTGGACATCCAGTGCATCGACCTGACCCGGCTCACCGAGGACCTGAACGTCCGCATGGGCCAGCACGCCCAGTGGATGCACGCCTTCACCGGCGCCAAGTACGCCGCCGACGGCGTGACCCTGATCCCCACCGGCCTGGACAAGACCCATACCAACAGCTACGGCGCCAAGATGAACGCCTGGCTGATCGCCAACGCCGACACCTCCCTCAAAAAGTACAGCCGGCATAAGGTGCAGCCCACCTACAACGCCGACTTTGCCGACGCCGCCAACCCCGACTATGTGGTCAGCAGCTACGCAGCCCCCACCAGCACCAGCGCCCTCTGGCCCGCCTACACCGACGCCAGCGGCCGGGTCTGGAACGGCACCGTCTTTGGCGATGTGGGCGGCCAGGACAAGATCACGGCTGAAAACTTCACCGCCCAGCCCAACGCCGACGGCTCCATCACCCTGGGCGTGGCCAACAACCGCGGCAAGATCGCGGGCAGCTCGGACGGCCTGATGATGTACTACGTCCAGCTGCCGGCCGGCACCACCTTCAAGCTGTCGGCCACCGCCACCGTCAACAGCATGGCCGCCAACAACCAGGTGTCCTTCGGCCTGATGGCCCGTGACGACCTCTACATCGACACTTACGTGGCCGAGACCATGGGCGACTACGTGGCCGCCGGCACCCGTAACCAGGGCGCGTTTGCCGGCTTTGGCCGCAAGAGCGGCGAGCTGTACAACGGCCCCGCCGCCACCCACGTCTACGCCGCGGGCGACACCCTGGATCTGGAGATCGCAGGTTCTGCCGACGGCTATACCGTCACCTACGGCGATAACGCCCCCGCCTCGGCCGGGTTCGACTACCCCCTCACCGCCGTGGATTCCGACTATATCTACGTTGGGTTCTACGTCTCCCGCAACTGCAATGTGACCTTCAGCAACATCAGCCTGGAGATCACCGGTTCCGGCGCAGCCGGTTCGGCTGCCGGGACTGGCGCTGCTGCCGAAGCGCCCGCCGGCCCCTCGCTGGCGGAAGAAGCCTGGACTGCGGTCCGCGGCTGGATCGGCATCTGATCGTTTTGCCCATCTCCTCCTGAGATAACACAGAAACACCCCGCCGGCTCACTGTGCGCAGCACAGGGCAGGCGGGGTGTTTCGTATTTCACAGCGCGGCGCGGCAGGAGACTGTGACGGAGAAGCAGCAGGGCCTTGGATAAGGCAGAGGGACGGCCAGCTCGGAGTTGGGACAGCGGCGGTCCAGCAGGGCCCTGACTCAGGGCGCAGCGCAGAGAAAACCATTCAGGCGGCCCGGAGGGACTCGGGGCGCCGGGCCTTGGAGGCGTCCGGGCGGCGGGAACCGGCTGCGGCTGTGCGGCGGGCGCGGCGCATGGCGGCGCGGCTTTCTGCGCGCTGTTCCGCAGCCCAGGCGGCCCGCATACTGTGATAGCCCGCCAGACAGCAGGCGGCGGTCAGGGGCAGGCCAAAGGTCCCCTCTGCAAAGGCGCCCAGCGCCAGCAGCAGGGCCAGAGCGATGAACAGGATGCAGCACTTCCAAAACAGACACTTCATGGAACGGGACCTCCTCAGCACAGCTTTACAACCAGATGAACAACTGAAAGTTGTTTTAACGCCTTTATCATAAACCAAAATCGGGTCTGTGTCAAGAGCTAATACAACTTTTCTTCACTTTTTTGCAAATTTGCACTTTACAGGGACACTTTTTGGTTGTATAATAAAAACAAGAAATAACCAGTAGTATCCTGTTCACAGGGAAAACGGGCCGGGCGGCGCGCGCCGGCCCGGCCGAACCAACCGGCAGTATGCCGTTTTGCAAAGGGGCGTTTTCGATGTCATTTTCCGAGCTGCTCAAACAGTGCCGCAAAAAGCAGGGCATCAGCCAGGCTGAGCTGGCCGCCCGTCTGGGCGTGACCCAGCAGGCCGTGGGCAAATGGGAGAGCGGCAAATCCTCTCCCGACCCTTCCACCGTGGCCCGGATCGCCGGCATCCTGGGCACCACCGCCGACTATCTGCTGGGGCTGTACCGCCCCGCCGCCGACCTGTCCGAGACCGAGAGCCGCTTTTTCGGCGGCTATGCCGAGAGCCTCATCCCGGTGATCGGCACCGTCAAGGCGGGGTATGGCGCCCTCGCCTTTGAGGAAGATTACGGCAAGGAGTACGCCCGCGTCAAAGACCCGGCCAACTACTTTTATCTGGTGGTCCGCGGGGACAGCATGGAGCCCCGCATCCAGGACGGCGACCTGGCCCTGGTCCACCGCCAGGACACTCTGGAAAGCGGGGACCTGGGGGTCATCATCTACGGCGACGAGGGCGAAGGCACCCTCAAGCGGTATATCCAGCGGGGGAACAGCGTGGTCCTGCAGCCCTTCAACCCCAATTACAGCGAGCTGGTCATCAAGGGCGAGGACCTGAACCGGCTGCACATCGCCGGCCGCGTGGTGGAGACCAAGACCAAATGGTGACGCCGGGCGATTCCATTTTGTATTGAAACGCCGCGATCCTACAGGAGGGCGTGCCATGAAAGAGATTTTAGTCCTGGGCGGGGGCGCGTCGGGGCTGGCGGCGGCCATTGCGGCCGCCCAGGCCGGCGGCAGCCGGGTGCGTGTCACCCTGCTGGAACAAAACCCCGCGCCGGGCAAAAAGCTGCTGGCCACCGGCAACGGCCGCTGCAACTTCGACAATCTGGCCAGCGGGGAGCCGGAACGGTATTTTACCGCCGCACCCCAGGCCCTGGCCGGGCTGCTGGCCGCCATCGACGCCGCGGGCCTGCCCGCCTGGTGGGAGGGGCTGAGCCTTGTCCACCGGGCCGATGAAACCGGCCGGCTCTATCCTTACTCCAATCAGGCTTCGGACCTGACCGGCCTGCTGGTGGGCTGGCTGGACGCGCTGGGCGTGTCCGTGCGCACCGGCTGCCGCGTGATGGGCATGGGCCAAAAAGGACGCGGCTACGCCGTCCAGGTGGAGCAGGAGGACAGGCGCACCCTTCTGGTGGCCGACAAAGTGATCTGTGCTTTGGGGGGCAGCGCCGGGCCGCAGTTCGGCACCGGCGGCTTTGGCCCCGCCATGGCCAGGCGGGCCGGCGGCAGGGTAGAGCCGCTGTACCCCTGCCTGACCCCGCTGCGCTGCAAAGAAACCGAACAGCTGAAACCCCTTGCCGGGCTGCGGGCCCGCGGAGCCGTCACCCTGTGGGAGGGCGGCAGCGCCCTGGCCCGGGAGGAAGGGGAGATCCAATTCACCGATTACGGTCTGTCCGGCATCTGCGTCATGCAGCTGTCGGGGCTGCTGGCCCCCGGCCGCGGCCCGCAGGAGCCGGCCGTCACAGTGGACCTTTTCCCTGCGTGGACCGAGGAGGACCTTGCCGCCCTGCTGGAACAGCGGGGAAAGCGTCTGGCCGCATTCCCCGGCTGCTGGCAGGGGATGCTGGACCGCCGCCTGGGGGACGCCCTCTGGGCTGCGGCGGGCCTTTCCGGCCGCAAACCCGCCCAGCTGGGGCCGGAGGACTGGCACAAACTGGCCCATACCTGCAAGGCGTGGCGCTTCAGCGGCCTCAGCCTCTGCGGCTGGAAGCAGGCCCAGACCACCGGCGGCGGCCTCTCGCTGGAAGAAGTGGAGCGGACCTTCCAGTTCAAGGGCTGTCCGGGGCTGTATTTTGTGGGCGAGACCCTGGACTGCGCCGGCAGCTGCGGCGGCTTCAACCTCCATTGGGCCTTTGGCTCGGGGATCGTGGCCGGGCGTGCGGCGGCCGCCCGCGGATGAACAGGACAAAGAAAGACCCGGCCGACCGGCGGTGTATACCGCAGGTCCGGCTGGGTCTTTTTGAAACCATTGGAAAAGGCGGGGCGATCAATCCTCGTCGTCGTCCTCGTCTTCGTCGTCCTCTTCCGCTTCCTCGTGCTTCTTGTAGAAGACCTTGCACAGGGCGGTACTGATGACGTACAGAATACACATGGGCAGGGCCACCATGGTCTGGGAAACGACGTCGGGCGGGGTGATGACGGCCGCCACAAAGAAGATCAGAACGATCATGACGCCCCGGGCGCTCTTCATCAGGGCGGGGCTGACAATGCCCATCCGGGACAGCACCACCACGACCAGCGGCATCTCAAAGACGGCGCCGAAGATCAGGAAGATGGTGATGCAGAAACTGACGTAACTGGCGATACTGGTCGTCTGTACGATGTAATCTGCGCCTTCTAGGGTGGCCATGAAGTTGAGCATGAAGGGCAGGGAGACGAAGTAGGCGAACAGCACACCCACCACGAACAGGCCCAGGCCCATCACCAGCACCAGGCCGAAGAAAAAGCTCTCGCCCTTTTTCAGGCCCGGCTTTGCAAAGGCGTAGATATTGTAGGCGATGAAAGGAATGTCCACGATCAGCGCGGCGATCAGGGCGACCCGGAAATACTGGATCAGTTTTTCCTGCGGGTCGATCGAGATGAACTCGAAGGACCCCGAGGCCATGGCCGTCAGGATATTGATGAGCTGGTCGGCAACGGCCAGGAACCCCAGGAAAGCCACAGCATACAGCACCGCACAGAACACCACGCGGTTGCGCAGTTCTTTCAGGTGGCCGCCCAGGGTCATGCTGCCGTCGGGGCCCATCACCTCAGCGCCTTTTCTGTGCTTAAATAGTGTGGCCACAAATTACTCCTCGTCGCTCTTATCGGTCTTTTCCACCTTCTCGGTCTTGGCCTTCTTGGTGGTGGTATCATCGTCGTCATCGTCGTCGTTGATGCCTTCCTGGAAGCCCTTCATGGTCTTGCCGAACATCTTGCCCAGCTTGGGCAGGTTCTTGGGTCCAAAGATGATGAGGACGACGATAAGGATCATGAAGATTTCAGTAGGTCCGATACGCATAATGTACTACTCCTTTTACTTTGCCGGGCAGACAGAAAGCCCGGGTCACTACTCTACACAGCCGCGCTGCGCGGCCTGCTGCATGGTTTAGGGCGGCGTCAGACCGCTGCGGTCTTGCCGGCTTCGTCGGCGGCCTCGGCGGGTGCGGCTGCTGCCGGCGCTTCGGCTGCGGCCTGGGCGGCGGGAGCGGCTTCGGCTGCGGGAGCTTCGGCGGGCTTTGCCTCGGCGGCCGTCTGGGCGGCGCCGGTGTCCGCGGCAGGCGCGTTCTCAGCGGGCGCAGGGGCGGCTGCCTCGGTCAGTTCTTCCAGCTCCTCAACGGGCTCCTCCGCGGCTTTGGCGGCGGCCTCTTCCTTGCTGGTCTTGCCGATGCCGGTAAAGCTCTTGGTCACGTCCTTGACGCTGTTGTCGATATCCTTCTTGATATCCGTCAGGGGAGAGATGGCTTCTTTCAGGGGCTGCTGGATCTCATTCAGTGGCTCCACGATGTTCTCCTGGATATCCTTGGACGCCGTGCTGGTGTACTTGCGCAGTTCGCGCAGCATCTTGCCCAGCTTGCGCGCGTACTCGGGCAGCTGATTGGGCCCGATGAACACCAGCGCAACGATGACAACGACGATCAGCTCGGTAATTCCGATCTTCATGTATACACGATTCCTTTCCGTCTCCTGGCCGGCGCTGCGCCGGCTTCGTTGACTGCATTGATACGCCCTGCCTGGGCCGGACGGAGCTTCTCGGCCGCCGGCCAAATTGCGGACACAGCAAGTATAGCATAATCCGCGTGACTTGACCAGATGTTTTTAGCGCCTAACAGGTAAAATTTCTGTCATTTTGGGCCTGGAAAGCTGCTTTTTGGAGCGGGGGAACTCTGTCCTCTGCATTTGTACCAGAAAAATAGAGACGGAATATGAGGCGCTTATGAATTTTTTGTGAATAATCGGGAAAAACGGCGCGCTTGTGTCGAAAGTGTGAAAAAAGCCCGGCCGAAGCCGGGCAGAAAACCGACGGACTGTCCGCACGGACAGGCTCCGGGAAGGTCAATCCAGTTTCAGATCGCCCTCTTTGATCCAGCCCAGACGGCGCTCGATCTCGCAGAAAAGGACGCTGAGCACCGCCGGCAGGACAAAGCACAGCAGGACCATCCCGGCCCAGTCCCAGGGGGTGATGGCGGCCTTCACGCCGGAGGCCACGTCGTTCACCCAGCCGGTGTAGACCCCAATGGGGCCCACCATGCCGCAGGTGCCCATGCCGGAGGAGACGGCCGCGCCGTTCATTTCCAGGTGGAACAGGCAGGTGGCCATGGGGCCGGTGATGGCGCTGGCCAGGGTGGGAGCGATCCAGATGCGGGGGTTGCGGACGATGTTGCCCATCTGCAGCATACTGGTGCCCAGGCCCTGGCTGACCAGGCCGCCCACGCCGTTTTCCTTATAACTCATCACGGCAAAGCCCACCATCTGGGCGCAGCAGCCGGCCACCGCCGCGCCGCCTGCCAGGCCGGTCAGGCCCAGCGCCGCGCAGATGGCCGCCGAGGAGATGGGCAAAGTCAGGGCCACCCCGACGATCACCGACACCAGCACGCCCATGACGAAGGGGGACTGCTCGGTGGCCCACATGATGAGGGAGCCCACCCGGCTGGCGGCCGCGCCGATGGGGGCGGCAATGAGCAGGGCCAGCCCCACACCCGAGAAGATGGTCACCAGCGGGGTGACCAAAAGGTCGATCCTGGTCTCCTTACTGACGGCCTTGCCCAGCTCGGCGGCCACGATGGCGATGAGCAGCACCGCCAGGGGCCCGCCCGCCCCGCCCAGCGAGTTGGAGGCCCAGCCCACCGTCACCAGGCTGAACAGGACAAAGTTGGGGGCGTGGAGGGCGTAGCCGATGGCGCAGGCCATGGCCGGGCCGCTCATGGCCGAGGCGTACCCGCCGATGGTGGCCAGCAGCTCGATGCCCAGCTGCTGGCCCAGGGTGTTGAGGATGGTGCCGATCAGCAGGCTGGCGAACAGGCCCTGGGCCATGGCCCCCAGAGCGTCGATCAGGTACCGCTGGGGGGTGATGACGATGTCTTTGCGTTTTAAGAAATTTTTCACATTTTCCATTTTGGAACCGCCTTTCCGGTCGAAAAAGGGGGCCGCGCCCCCAAAACAGGTTCTACAGACGGCACACAGTATACCATACACCTGTCAAGACAACAAGCCGCCGGGCAGATTTTAGGCGATTTGACAGGAATTGCCGCAAATCCGTGCAATGATTCTGGCGGCTGGGACGTATTACACACAGCAGTTCCCTGCCCGGGCCGTGCACTGACCCGGCGCGGGGGTGTCTGTGTGCGCCAGACCGACGCCTTTCAAGATTGACGGCAGAGCGCATTCTGGTGTATACTTAGAACAGAAAATTTGGATGTACGGAGGCTGAGGGAGACGGAATGAAACGGAAGATTTCGACCTTGTTTTCAAAAAGAACGGGAGGGGGCCGCGATCTGGGCCAATGCGTTGCAGCGGCAGTCATCGCCCTGACCCTCATGGTGACGGGGGCCGCGGGCTATGCGGCCGCCGCGTTTGAGCCGCAGGTCCTGCTGGTGGAACCGGGGGCCGTATACGACGAGGAGGCGGAGCTTGCCGGGACGCAGACCGCAGAGGCTGCGCCTGTCCAGGCAGAACCAGAGGCAGCGGAGCCGGAAGCGCCGGCGCTCCGGTCTGCCCCTGTGCCCGCCGCTGAGACGGCCGAACCCGCAGCGGAGGCCCAGCCTGAGGCAGCCCCTGCGGCAGAGGAAGCAGCAGAAGCCGCGCCCGCCCCGCAGGAGGCCGCGCCGGCACCGGCTGCCCCCGAGCAGCCCGCCCAGGAACCGGCGGCAGAGCCTGCCCCTGCCCTGACCGAGGCGGAACTTGCAGAAGAAAACGGCCTGTCCGCCGCCCAGACGGCCCAGGCAGGCTTCCAGCAGATGACCGACGCCACCGCTGCCGAGGACCCGCTGGCCGCCCGCTATGAGGCCACCACCATCACCCCCGACGCCAGCGGCCGCATCACCCTGACCCCGGACGAGTTCAACGCCATGCTGGCGAACCAGAACATCGACTGGGACGAGGAGAACTGCCTGAGCTGGCTGTTCAACTGGTTGTTCAACTGGCTGTTCCCCGCCAAGGAGACCCCGGCCTATTCCGGCTGGCGGACCGAGAGCGGCAAGACCTACTACTACGACCCCTCGACCCATGAGCGGCTGACCGGCCTGCAGACCATCGACGACAAGATCTATTATTTTGACGCCAACGGCGTCCGCCAGGACAACGTGACCTTCGGCATCGACGTGTCCCGCTACCAGCAGAAGGTGGACTGGAACAAAGTCAAGCAGGCCGGCGCGTCCTTTGTCATCATCCGCATCGGCTACCGCGGCTACGAGACCGGCGCCCTGGTGCTGGATTCCATGTTCGAGAGCCATCTGGCCGGGGCCAAGGCCGCAGGCCTCAAGACCGGTGTTTACATCTTCAGTCAGGCCATCAACGAGGACGAGGCCCGTGAGGAAGCCTTTGCCTGCGCCTACGTCCTCAACGGCCGCAGCCTGGACTACCCCGTCTACTTTGACAGCGAGTACAGCACCAGCGCCCACACCGGCCGCGCCGACAACCTGAGCAAGGCCGAGCGGACCGCCTGCGCTGTGGCCTTCTGCGAGGAGCTGAAGAAGTACGGCTATGAGCCGGGCGTCTACGCTTCCACCAGCTGGTTCCAGAACCATCTGGACCTGTCGGCCCTGCAGGGCTACCGCATCTGGAACGCCCACTACGGCGTCAGCGCCCCCAGCATCGACTGCGATATGTGGCAGGGCAGCTGCACCGGCCAGCTCAGCGGCGTCAGCAGCAGCGGCGTCGATCTGAACATCAGCTACATGGGCTGAGCCTTCCGCCCGCGCCCCGAACACCGGGGCCGCTGAAAACAAAAGACAAGCCCTTGCAAGGGCAAGGAGGGGGCTGCGCGTATGGACCACATCGGCCTGATCGCCTCGGATATGGACTACACCCTGCTGGATGAAAACGGCCAGCTGCCCGGCGGCTTTGCCGAGCTGGTCCGGGCGCTGGAAGAAGAAGGCATCTACTTCGCGGCGGCCAGCGGGCGGCCCCTGTATACCCTTGAGGCCATGTTCCCCGACCTGCGGCAGCACATCGCCCTGATCGGGGACAACGGCGGGGCCATCCGCTGGCGGGGCCGGGACATCTACCAGTCCCGGATGCCGGCCGCGGATTACCGCGAAATGGCCGCCGCCACCCGCGAAGCCGGCGACGTCGGCGTCCTGTGCGGGATGGAGAGCGCCTACGTCGAGCGCCAATACGAGCACTACGCCCGCGTGCTGGGCCAGTTTTACACCCGCGTCACCTATGTGGACGACCTGACCGCCCTGGACGTCCCCGCCGACAAATACACCATCTATCTGCCCCGGGGCGACTCCCAGGCCGCCTACGACAAGCGCTACGGCAAACTGTATGCCGGGCGGTTCTCGGTGGCGGTGGCGGGGCCGAACTGGGTGGACATCATGAACCGCGGCGTGGACAAGGGCGCGGCGCTGCGCGCGCTGGGCCGCAGCCTGGGGTTGGAGCGCGCCAGCCTGATGGCCTTCGGCGACACCTACAACGACGCCGAAATGCTCTGCTGCGCCAAGTACGGCTTCCTGATGGCCAACGGCAGCCGGGACCTGCGGGCCCGGGTGGCCTTCCTGGCCCCGCCCCACTGGGACCAGGGCGTCATGCGGATCATGCGCCAGGTGCTGGCCCAGAGCGGCTGGGTGGAGCCCTCCGACTTTACGCCGGCGCATTAAAGCCTGGACTGTTTCTTTTCTAAACAACGCGAAAGCCCCTGCGGCTCCAACTTTGGAACCGCAGGGGCTTTTTATACTGTGCGTTTTATTACTGCAAGGATAAGGGATTCCGGTAAAAGGCCTGCCGGGGAGACGGCGGCCGGAGAAAAGCGCGCTTACCCGCCCAGATAGGCGGTGCGGACCTTTTCGTTGGTCAGCAGCTCGGCGCCGGTGCCCTCCATGACGATGCGGCCGGTCTCCAGCACATAGGCGCGGTCGGCGATGGACAGGGCCATCTGAGCGTTCTGCTCCACCAGCAGGATGGTCATGCCCTCTTTGTGGACGTCCTGGATGATGTCGAAGATCTCCTGCACCAGCAGGGGGGACAGGCCCATGGAGGGCTCGTCCAGCATCAGCATCTGGGCGTTGCTCATCAGGGCGCGGCCCATGGCCAGCATCTGCTGCTCGCCGCCCGACAGGGTGCCGGCCATCTGGCGGCGGCGCTCTTTCAGGCGGGGGAACAGCTTATACACCTTTTCCATGTTGGGGGCGATGGTGCTGCGGTCCTGGGTGTAGCCGCCCATCTCGAGGTTCTCCTCCACCGACATGTGCAGAAAGACGCGGCGGCCTTCCGGCACCTGGGCCAGGCCCGCCTGGACGATCTTGTGGGCGCGCATCCCGGTGATGTTCTGGCCCTTATAGGTGATGGTGCCGGTCTTGGGGTGCAGCAGGCCCGAGATGGTCTTCAGGTTGGTGGATTTGCCGGCGCCGTTGGCGCCGATCAGGGTGACGATCTCCCCCTCGTTGACGTGGAAGGAGATGTCCTTGATGGCGTGGATGGCGCCGTAGTAGACGTTGACGCCCTCCACCTTCAGCATAGTCTCGGCCATAACTCAGCCCTCCTTCTTGCCCAGGTAGGCTTCGATGACCTGGGGATTGTTGCGGATCTCGTCGGGGGTGCCCTTGGCGATGACCCGGCCGAAGTTCAGCACCGCGATGCCCTCGCAGATGCCCATGACCAGGTTCATGTCGTGCTCGATCAGCAGGATGGCGATGTCGAACTCGTCGCGGATGCGGCGGATGACCTCCATCAGCTCAGCGGTCTCGGAGGGGTTCATGCCGGCGGCGGGCTCGTCCAGCAGCAGCAGCTTGGGGCGGGTGGCCAGGGCGCGGATGATCTCCAGCCGGCGCTGTGCGCCGTAGGGCAGGCTGCCCGCCTGCTTGCCGGCCAGGTCGGACATATGGAAGATGTTCAGCAGCTCGATGGCCTCGTCGGTGGTCTTTTTCTCCTGCTTCCAGTAGCTGGGCAGGCGCAGCAGGGCCTCGGGCAGGTGGTAGTTCATGGACTGGTGCAGGCCCACCTTGACGTTGTCGATGACGGTCAGGTCCTTGAACAGGCGGATGTTCTGGAAGGTGCGGGCCACGCCCATCCGGTTGACCTGGTAGGTCTTTTTGCCGGCGGTGGGCACGCCGTCCAGCAGGATGGAGCCGCGGCTGGGCTGGTAGACGTTGGTCAGCAGGTTGAACACGGTGGTCTTGCCCGCGCCGTTGGGGCCGATCAGACCGGCGATCTCATTGCGGCCGATCATCAGGTTGAAGTTGTCCACCGCGGTCAGGCCGCCGAAGTCGATGCCAAGGCCGCGGACGTCCAGCACCGGGCGCTTGTCCATGTCCCGCTCGGTCAAAAAGCCGCCCGAGGGGATGCTGTGCAGGCTGGTGTCGAAGGTGGGGTTGCCGCCGGTGCCCGGTTTCTGGGCGGCGGTGTTCTTTTTGAGATCACTCATGGGTCGTTTCCTCCTTCCCGCCATGGCTGAGCACTTTGCTGATGATCCGGCTGAGGGAGAAGTCGTAGCTGCCCAGCAGTCCGCCCGGGCGGAAGATCATCATCAGCACCAGCACCACCGAGTACAGGACCATCCGGTAATCCGCCATGCTGCGCAGAGCCTCGGGCAGGATGGTCAGGACGGTGGCGGACAGGATGGAGCCCAGCATCGAGCCCATGCCGCCCAGCACCACCATGACCAGGATCTCGATGGACTTCATGAAGTCGAAGCTGGCCGGGTCCAGAACGCCCAGATAGCCGGCGTACAGGCCGCCCGCCAGCCCGGCGAAGGCCGCCGAGAAGGCGAAGGCCATGACCTTATAATAGGTGGTCTGGATGCCGCAGCTCTCGGCTGCGATCTCGTTGTCCCGGATGGCCAGGACGGCGCGGCCGTGCCGGCTCTTGATCATGGTGTGGATGAAAAAGCAGGTCAGCACCACGCACAGGAACACCGACAGCAGGTCGGAGTACTTGGGGATGTTCTTGAGGCCCTTGGCGCCGTAGAAAAGGGAAAAGCCCAGGACGTTGTCGATGTTGTTCAGGGTGATGCGGATGATCTCGCCAAAGCCCAGCGTCAGGATGGCCAGATAGTCGCCGCTCAGGCGCAGGGCCGGGATGCCGATCAGCACGCCGAACAGGCAGGCCATCAGCGCGCCCAGGGCAAGGCCCGCCGCAAAGGCGACCGGCTCCGGCCAGGTGCAGTATTTGGTGAACAGGGCGCTGGTGTAAGCGCCCACCGCCATAAAGCCGGCGTGGCCCAGCGGCAGCTGGCCCAGGTAGCCGGTGGCCACGTTCAGGGAGACGGCCAGGATGATATTGATGCCCACCAACAGCAGGACTTTATTCTGGTAGGTGCTCAGGACGCCGGCAGACAGGGCCTGCAGCGCGAAAAAGAGCAGGACCACCAGCACGGTGTTGATGAGATAGCGCACCGGCATTTTCAGCGCGCGGTATTTCGCTTTTGCTTTGCTCACAGTCAGATACCCCCTTAGACCTTTTCCTGCACCTTGCGGCCCAGGATGCCGGTAGGCTTGACCAGCAGGACGATGATGAGGATGGCGAAGGTGGCGGCGTCACGCCAGGCCGACAGGCCCACCGCCGAGACAAGGCTCTCGCAGACGCCGATGGCCAGGCCGCCGATCATGGCGCCGGGGATGGAGCCGATGCCGCCCAGAACGGCGGCCACGAAGGCTTTCAGGCCCAGCATCGAGCCCATGGTGGGGGTGGCCTGCGGATAGCTGCAGCAGTACAGCACCGAGCCGATGCCGGCCAGGGCCGAGCCCACCGCAAAGGTGAAGGAAATGGTGCTGTTGACGTTGACGCCCATCAAGCGGGCGGCGTCCATGTCCTCCGAGACGGCCCGCATGGCCTTGCCCAGCTTGGTGCGCTGGACGAGCAGCGTCAGCACGATCATCGAGATGACCATGACCGCCAGGGTCAGGATGGTGGTCAGGCTGATGTTGACGGTGCCGATCTGGAACACCTGGTTGGTGAAATAGGAGGGGATCACCTTGGCGCCCGAGCCCAGGATCAGCTCGGCGGTGTACTCCAGGAAGAAGGAGACGCCGATGGCCGTGATCAGCAGGGACAGGCGGGGCGCATCGCGCAGGGGGGTGTAGGCGATCTTTTCGATCACCACGCCCAGCACGGTGCAGGTGAGGATGGAGGCGCAGACCGCCGTCACCGGGCCGAGGCCCAGCTGGTTCATCACGAACCAGGACATATACGCGCCCACCATGATGATGTCGCCGTGGGCAAAGTTCAGCAGCAGGATGATGCCGTACACCATGCTGTAGCCCAGAGCGATCAGCGCGTAGATGCTGCCCAGCGACAGGCCGTTGATCAGCTGGCTGAAAAATACTGTCATGGTAGCAGTTCCTTTCTCTTTGACATTTTCTGCGGCGCTGTTTACGCGAAAATGCGGAGACCATCCGAGCATTCCCTGTTCGAGCGGTCTCCGCACTATCCGTTTGTTATTGCTCCGCAGTATTCCGCAATAAAAACTTGAAATCACACCCGGAAACACGCGCCGGCCCGGCGGAGGGCCCGGCCCGCGGGCAGCTTAGTACTGCTCGACGAAGACGGCCTCGCCGTTCTCGAAGGTCAGGATAGCGGCAGTCTTGACGGGGTCGTTGTGGTCGTCAAAGGTGAAGCTGCCGGTAACGCCCTCAAAGCTGCCGTTCTTGATGCCGTCGATGACGGCCTGCTTGTACTCGTCGGAACCGGGCTCCAGGCCGGCCTCCTCGGCAGCCTGCAGGCCGCCGCAGACGGTCAGAGCGGCGTCGTAGCCCAGGGGCGAGAAGCCGTTGGGGTAGGGCTCGCCGTACTCGGCCTCGTAAGCGCTCTCAAAGTCGGGGTTGGAGCCGGTGGCGTAGTTGGCGCAGAAGTAGCAGCCGTCCAGCTGCTCTGCAGTGGCGTACTGGGTGACGCCATCCCAGCCGTCGCCGCCCAGGAAGGGGACGTCCAGGCCCACGTCGGTGGCCTGGGTCAGGATCTGGCCCACGTCCTCGTAGTAGTTGGGGCAGTAGACCATTTCGGGGCCGGCATTCAGGATGGTGGTCAGCTGGGTCTTGAAGTCCACGTCGCCGGCGGAGTAAGTCTCGGAGGCGACGATCTGGCCGCCGTTGGCCTCGAACTCGGCCTCAAAGTTGGTGGCCAGGCCCTCGTTGTAGTCGGCGCCGGTCTGGTAGATCACGGCGGCCTTGGTGTAGCCCAGCTTGTCGGTGGCATAGTCGGCCATCTTCACGCCCTGGAACGGGTCGGTGAAGGTGGTGCGGAACACGTTGGTGTAGACGGTGTCGGTCTCGGCGTCGTAGGTGACGGCCTCGGCGGTAGCGGAGGCGGTGACCATAGGCATATTGTAGTCCTGGGTCTCAGCCACAACGGCCAGGGTGGGGGTGGTGGTGACGTCGCCGATCAGAGCGGTGATGCCCTGGTCCACCATCTGGGTAAAGCAGGTGACAGCCTGGGTGGCGTCGCCCTGCTCGTCCATCTCGACGACCTCGATCTGCTTGCCGTTGATGCCGCCGGCCTCGTTGATCTGCTTGATGTACAGGTTGGCGCCGTTGGCCACAGCGATGCCGTAGACCGACACATCACCGGTCAGGGGAGCCAGCAGGCCCACCTTGATGGTGTCGCCGGAGGCGGAGCCGGAAGCTGCGCCCGATGCGGCAGTGGAAGCGGCCGTGCCGGTGGAGCTGGACGAAGAACCGCAGGCGGTCAGTGCGCCCACAGCGGCGGCAGCGCCCACGACAGCCAGGAACTGACGGCGGGAAATGCTCTTTTTCATACTAAAATCCCTCTTTCTTGCTTACTGCTTTAGAACAACAGAGTGAAATAGACAAGCAAGGGAGCCCCTTCTCCCTTGAAGCTCCCTTACTTTGTACTATAGTATAATCAACTGAAGCGCCAGCCGCAAGTCACAAACCAGCCATAGTTTTTTGATACATGAGACTTGTTTATTGTGAACTTTAACAAATTTCACTTATAAATTTCCTTGACAGGAAACTCCTGCCAGACCGGCAGCTCAGGCTTCCTCGCCGGCGGGGGCGGGGCAGGCAGCGGGTTCCGCCGTCTCGGGCACGGCCGCAGCGCTCCTGGCCCGGCCGAGGGCCCGCAGGCAGAAGCACAGGGACAGCCCGGTGCCGATGGCCCAGCCGATGGGCCAGGACAGCCAGATCCCGGTGGAGCCCAGGGTCGTGGCGGACAGCGCCACCGACAGGGCCACCCGCAGGATCAGGTCGGCAAAGGTGGCGACCATGAACTGCACCATCAGCGAGCAGCCGCGCAGCACGCCGTCCGACACCAGCTTGAGGGACACCACGAAGTAGAAGGGGGCCACGATCCGCAAAAAGAGGATGCCGGTCTCGATGGCGGTGCCGGTGGGCTCGTTCATGAACAGGAACAGCAGCTGCCGCCCGGCGAAGAAATAGGCGGCCGCCAGGGGCACGCAGATCAGCCAGACCAGCTTGACGCCGGCGATGTAGCCCTGGCGCACCCGCTCGGGCTTGGCCGCGCCCAGGTTCTGGCTGGTGTAGTTGGAGATGCCGTTGGCCAGGGTGGTGAAGGAGGTGATGACCAGGTTGTTCAGCTTGACCGCCGCCGAATAGCCGGCGATGACGCTGGCGCCAAAGCTGTTGATGACGCTCTGGATGATGATATTGCCCACCGACACCGAGCTCTGCTGCAGGATGCTGGGCACGGCGATGACCGCGATCTTGCCCAGCATCTGCCAGGAGAAGAGGGCGGGCTTTTCCGGGGTGGAGATGGCCTTCATCCGGCGGGCCACCGCCAGCAGGGCCAGCACGCAGCTGATGCCCTGGCAGAGGAAGGTGGCCCAGGCGACGCCCGCCACCCCCATGTCAAAGGCGGTGACAAAGAAGATATCCATAAAGATGTTGCCCACCGACGAAGCCGCCAGGAAGAAGAAGGGGGTGCGGCTGTCGCCCAGCGCCGAGAAAATGCCGGTGGCTACGTTGTAAAAGAACATGAAGGGCAGGCCCAGGACGTAGATGTCCAGGTACAGGGCCGAGTCGGCCAGGATCTCGGCCGGGGTGTTGATGAGCTCGAGCAGCGCGTCGCATCCCAAAAGGCCCACCAGCATCAGGACGGCCACCAGCACTGCGCACCCGATCAGGGAGGTGGTGACGGCGGTCTTCATGTCCCGGTACTGTTTGGCCCCGAAAAACCGGGACACGATGACCGAACAGCCGATGTTGCACCCAAAGGCGAAGGCGATGAAGATCAAAGTGATCTCATAGCTGTTGCCCACGGCCGCCAGGGCCGCCTCGCCGACGAATTTGCCGGCCACCAGGCTGTCCGCAATGTTGTACAGCTGCTGAAAGACCACGCTGCCGAACATGGGCAGGCAGAACTTCCACAGCACGGTGGACGGATTCCCCACCGTCAGATCCTTGTTCACAAAAATTCCTCCTTACAGCTAGAAGAGCGGAAACCGCTGTTGTAATTCCTACCAAAAGATAGTATACTTTTTTGGATGGCATAAGTAAAATATATGTTTTATATAAAAACCATATCAAAGTGAGATGAAGGAGGGCGCGCCTGTGCCGGTGCCATACGATTACTACCGCATTTTCTACTACGTTGCCAAATACCGCAGCTTTACCCAGGCGGCCGCAGCGCTGCACGGCAGCCAGCCCAACATCACCCGGACCATCAACCTGCTGGAGCAGGAGCTGGGATGCCGCCTGTTCGAGCGCAGCCACCGGGGGGTGGCCCTGACCCCCGAGGGCAGGCAGCTGTTTTCCCACGTCCAGATCATGCAGGAGCAGATGCAGGCCGCCGAGTCCGAGCTGGCCAGCCGCCGCAGCCTGCACAGCGGGCGGGTGGCCATCGGCGCCAGCGAGACGGCCCTGCACGGGCTGCTGCTGCCGGTGCTGCGGGACTTCAAGCGGCGGTATCCGGGGGTGCGGCTTCAGATCACCAACCACTCCACCCCGCAGGCCATCGAGGCCCTGCGCACGGGGCTGGTGGAGCTGGCGGTGGTGGGCACCCCCTGCGGGGAGCTGGCCGCCCCGCTGGCCGAGCGGCGTCTGCGCCCCTTCCAGGACTTGCTGGTGGCCGGGCCGGAATACGCCCACCTGGCCGGCCGGCCCCTGACCTATGGGGAACTGGCCCGGCTGCCCCTGATCTGCCTGGGACAGGACAGTTCCACCTTTGCCTTTTATGCCCGGCTCTTTGCGGAAAATGGCGCCGTGCTGGAGCCGGACGTCCAGACCGCCACCACCGACCAGCTGGTGCCGCTGGTGCGGTACGGGCTGGGGCTGGCCTTCGTCCCCGAGGACTTTGCCGGGGACGCCCTGGCCAAAGGGGAAGTGGTCCGCCTGACGCTGGAAGCGCCCCCGCCCCTGCGCTATATCAGCCTGGTGAAAGACAAAAGCCGCCCGCTCAGCGTCGCTGCCATGGAACTGGAGCGGATGCTGCGGGCGGCGTCCCAAAGCTGAATTTTACCGCCACAGCCGCTTCCAGCGGGCGGCCTGGGCGGCCAGCCAGCGGTCCAGCAGGGGGTGGCTGACCCAGGCTTTGCCCGCGCCGCTCTCGATGAGGCTGCGGGCGAGCTGTCGGGGCGCGGCGTCGGCCAGGCCGGGCGCGTCGGGGCTGAGGGTCAACGTCAAAGCGCAGGAGGCGTCCGGCCAGGGCGGGGCCGCCTCGTCCGACGGCCAGAGGAAGGGCGGCAGCAGCCGCACCGCACAGGTGGCCCGGCGGCCCTCCTCGGTCAGCATCAGGGCGGCAGGGACCCCGGCGGGGGTGCACCGCAGTTCGGCGGCGAGCACCCGCAGCCGTCCCGGCGGCAAAATCTGTACAAAGCCCGCTTTGGGGGCGGGGGAGAGGGCGCACCAGTCCCGGGCCTCCTCCGGCTCGATGGGCCAGGCCGGCGGGTCAAATTTGGCGTACAGGCCCGGCAGGGCAAAGCTCTCGGCCCCGGCCAGCGCCTCCAAAAGCAGGGTGTAAAATTCGGTCATGGGGTGCCCCGGGTCGGGCTGGCCCAGCCCAAAGTCGGGGCGGGTCACTTTTCCGCCGCCCATAGGCAAACACTCCTTTGTTCACAAAATAGGGATTGCGTTCCACACGCTTTTTTCGTATACTTGCATCAGCCTGCAAAAAAGGGAGGACTGACATGACGAGAGAGAAAAAACAGGATACTTTCACTTTGACGGCCGCGGCCCTGATGACGGCCGTCCTGTGCGTGCTGGGGCCGCTGTCGGTGCCGGTGGGGCCGGTGCCGGTCGCCATGGCAAACTTTGCCGTCAGCCTGGCCGCCTGGCTGCTGGGGCCCCGCTATGGCGCGCTGAGCGTGGCGGCCTACCTGCTGCTGGGCGCGGTGGGCGCGCCGGTGTTCGCGGGGGCTGGCGCGGGCGCAGCCGTCCTGTTCGGGCCCACCGGCGGCTATTTGATCGGCTACCTGGCGCAGGCGCTGATCGGCGGCTGGGCCGTGGAGCGCTCGGGGGGCCGGGCGCTGTGGTCCGGGCTGGGCCTTGCGGCGGGCGTGGCGGTCAGCTACGCCTTCGGCACCGCCTGGTTCATCCTGCAGATGGGCTGCACCCTGCCCTATGCGCTGACCGTCTGTGTGCTGCCCTTTATCCCATTTGACGCGGTCAAAGTGGTGCTGGCGTCGGTGCTGGGCAGCATCCTGCGCCGCGCCCTGCACCGGGCCGGCCTGCTGCACCACAACTAAAAAACCTAGAAGAAAAGGCCGCGGCATTCGGAACGCCGCGGCCCTTTTTGTCAGTTGCCGGTATAGCCCAGCGTGGCCGCCATGACGGCCTTGATGGTGTGCATCCGGTTTTCCGCCTCGTCAAAAACGATGCTCTGGGGCCCTTCGAACACCTCGTCGGTGACTTCCATGGCGTCCCGGCCAAACCGCTCGCCCATCTCCTTGCCGATGACAGTCTTGTGGTCGTGGAAGGCGGGCAGGCAGTGCATAAACACGGCCTGCGGCCCGGCGGCCTCCATCAGGGCGGCGTTGATCTGGTAGGGGGCCAGGTCGGCGATCCGCTCGGCCCACACCTCTACCGGCTCGCCCATCGAGACCCACACGTCGGTGTAGAGGACGTCCGCCCCCTTGGCGGCGGCGAGGGGGTCCTCCTCGAAGCGGAGGGTGGCCCCGGTCCCGGCGGCGATGGCCTGGCACTGGGCGATGAGAGCCGGGTCGGGCCAGTATTTTTTGGGGGCGCAGGCGGTGAAATGCAGCCCCATCTTGGCGCAGCCCACCATCAGGCTGTTGCCCATGTTGTAGCGGGCGTCCCCGAAATAGACGAAGTTGATCCCTTCCAGCTTGCCGAAGTGCTCCCGGATGGTCAAAAAGTCGGCGAGGATCTGGGTGGGATGGAACTCGTTGGTCAGGCCGTTCCAGACCGGCACGCCGGCGTAGTGGGCCAGCTCCTCTACGATCTCCTGGCCGTAGCCGCGGTACTCGATGCCGTCGAACATCCGGCCCAGCACCCGGGCTGTGTCGGCGATGGACTCCTTTTTGCCGATCTGGCTGCCCGAGGGGTCCAGATAGGTCACTTCCATGCCCAGGTCGTGGGCGGCCACCTCAAAGCTGCACCGGGTGCGGGTGGAGGTCTTTTCAAAAATGAGGGCGATGTTTTTGCCCCGCAGCCCGTCGTGGCGGACGCCGGCCTTTTTCTGGGCCTTGAAGGCGGCTGCCAGGTCGATGAGCGCGCCGATCTCGGCGGGGGTATAGTCGAGCAGCTTCAAAAAGCTGCGGCCTTTCAGATTCACAGGAAACTCCCCTTTCTGCATATATACCATTTAACGTGTATAAATAACCGTAAATATGCAATCATTATACGCCGCCCGGGCAAAACTGTCAAGATAGACAGAATATCGTCCCGCCCGGACGACATGTGCGTACGGGTGGGACACATACAGGGAAATGCAGCGCAGAGAGTGTGCGAGGCCGCAAGGCCGAGTGCGCGGTTCTGTGCTGCATTTTGTCCAAAAGGGGGATATTAGGGGGAAAGAATTTCTGCCGCGCGACTGCGCGCAGAAATTGGTCCCCCCTAAAGCGTGGCGCTTTTGCGCCACGCTGGTTATAGGGTAAACTCGACCTGCCGCCCGCTGGCGTGGTAGGGCGTCAGCCGGACGCCCGCTTTTTTCAGCATGAAGCGGGCTGCCACGCTGGAATCGCTGTCGTGGTACTTGTCGTCGTAGTAGACGATCTCCCCGATGCCCGACTGGATGATGGCCTTGGTGCACTCGTTGCAGGGGAACAGGGTGACGTAGATCCGCGCCCCCTTGAGGTTGTTGTGGGCGCTGTTGAGGATGGCATTCAGCTCGGCGTGGCAGACGTACATATATTTGGTGTCCAGAGGTTCGCCCTCGCGGCCCCAGGGCATGGCGTCGTCGTCGCAGCCCATGGGCATCCCGTTGTAGCCCAGGGACAGGATCTTGTTCTCGGGGCTGACGATGCAGGCCCCCACCTGGCTGTTGGGGTCCTTCGAGCGCATGGCGGAGAGCAGCGCGATGCCCATAAAGTATTCGTCCCAGTTGATGTAGTCGTTGCGTTGTTTCATATAAAGGCGCCTCCCTGCGCAGTTCGTTGTGCTGCTATTATACCGTATCAGCGTACAAAACACAATGCAAAAGCGCCACCTGACAAAGTGCACAAAAGTAAGCTGCGAACTTTGGAAGGCTAAATTTGGCACAAATCATTTGAAATTGGCTTGGATTGTGGTATTATCTTTGTAAAATATGCCACAAAAGCGGAGAGAAGTCCCGCCAGGCGGAAAAGAGGGAAAAGACCGTTATGAAATACGCAAGCAACAATATCCGCAATATCTTGATTGCAGGCCATGCCGGCAGCGGCAAGACGACGCTGACCGAGGCATTGGTCTATTTTTCGGGCGCTTCCGAGCGGATGGGCCGCGTGGAAGACGGCACCACGATCTCTGACTTCGACCCGGAGGAGGCCAAACGGAAGGCCAGCCTTTCGGCTTCGGTGGTCCCGGTGGAGTACGGCGGGATCAAGTACAACCTGATCGACGCGCCGGGCCTGTTCGATTTTGAGGCCGGCGAGTACGAGGGCATCCGCGCCGCCGAGAGCGTGCTGGTATGCGTGTCGGGCCGCAGCGGCGTCACCGTGGGCGCCGAAAAGGCGTTCCAGCTGGCCCGCAAGAACGGCAAGGCCACCATGGTCTTTGTCACCAAGTCCGACCTGGAGCACTCCAACTACTTCCAGATCCTGGAGGACATGAAGATCAAGTTCGGCTCCAGCATCTGCCCCTGCGTGGTGCCCGCCCGCCTGGACGACGGCACAAGCGTCTACATCAACCTGTTCAGCCAGAAGGCGTTCAAATACGAGAGCGGCAAGCAGATCCAGGTGGACCTGCCCGACATCGGCCACCGCTTCCAGGGCCTGATCGAGGCCATGAGCGAGGCCATCGCCGAGACCGACGACGAGCTGATGGAAAAGTTCTTCGGCGGCGAGCCCTTCACCACCGAGGAGATCGTGGAAGGGATGCGCAAGGGCGTCAAGGACGGCCTGATCACCCCCGTGTTCTGCGGCAGCGCCGTCAACCTGCAGGCGCTGGATATGCTGCTGTACAATATGGACAAGCTGCTGCCCAGCCCGGCCCACGCCGCCGCCATCCCGGCGGAGAACGCCGGCGGCGATCTGGTGGAGCTGCACTGCGACGCCGCCGAGCCCACCGCCGCCTACGTCTTTAAGACGGTGGCCGATCCCTTCGTGGGCAAGATGAGTTACCTGCGGGTGCTCAGCGGCAAAGTGACCCCGGGCATGAGCCTGGTCAACGCCCGCACCGGCGACACCGAGAAACTGGGCAAGCCCATGTTCATCTGCGGCAAAAAGCAGACCGACGCCGACGAGATCACCGCCGGCGACATCGGCGCGGTGGCCAAGATGGTCAGCGCCCGCACCGGCGACACCCTCTGCGACGCCTCCCGCGTGGTCAAGCTGGATGCGCCGGTGTTCCCCAGTCCCAGCTTCTTCATGGCCGTCACCGTGGCCAAGAAGGGCGACGAGGGCAAGATCAGCAGCGCGCTGGCCCGCCTGATGGAGGAGGACCCCACCCTCAGCTACGAGAACAACGCCGAGACCCATCAGCAGATCATCGGCGGCCTGGGCGAGCAGCACCTTGATGTGGTCAAGGCCAAGATGAAGAACAAGTTCGGCGTTGAGATCGGGCTGGAAGCGCCCCGCATCGCCTACCGCGAGTCCATCCGCAAACCGGTGCAGAAGCAGGGCCGCCACAAGAAGCAGACCGGCGGCCACGGCCAGTTCGGCGACGTCGTCATCAAGTTCGAACCCTGCGAGGGCGACGCCATCCAGTTCGAGGAGAACGTCTTTGGCGGTTCGGTGCCCAAGAACTTCTTCCCCGCGGTTGAAAAGGGCGTCCGTCTGGCGGCAGAAAAGGGCGTGCTGGCAGGTTATCCCATGGTCGGCATGAAGGCCACCCTGCTGGACGGCAGCTACCACCCCGTCGATTCCTCCGAAATGGCCTTCATCATGGCGGCCAAGCTGGCCTATAAGGCGGCCATGCCCGAGGCGGGCCCCGTCATCCTGGAGCCCATCTACACTGTCCGCGCCCACATCCCCAGCGACAACACCGGTGACATCATGGGCGACGTGACCAAGCGCCGCGGCCGCGTGCTGGGCATGGAGCCCGACGAGGACGGCCTGCAGACCATCATCGCCGAGGTGCCTCTGGCCGAGCTGACCACCTTCACCACCTTCATCCGGCAGACCACCCAGGGCCGCGGCTGGTTCACCCGCGAGTTCGTCCGCTATGAGGTGCTGCCCGAGAACCTGGTGCCCGCCGTGGTCGAGCAGGCCCGCAAGCTGGGCAACCTGGACGAGGGTACGGACGACTGAGCCGTGACCTTCCCGCGCACAAGTTAAAGACATCCACCCGGACCCTGTCGGCACTTCCCTCTGCCGGCGGGGTCCTTTTATGGGGACAAAACGTTCGGGCAGGCCGTGCGCCCGGGAAAAGCAGGTTTGGGAAGGCGCGGTATTTGCACTTATCTGCGATGTGTTTTGGTTGACATCCCGGCGGGTTGCTATTATAATAGAGAGGTTAGGGTGGAGGGACAGCCCCTTTGCCCCGTAAAAACGCCGACCTGCGGCTTTGGGACCGCCCTGCCGCACATTTTGAACATAAGGAGAGATTCAGATCCATGGCACAGGAAATCGTAATGTCTGCCGCCGGCCTTCAGGCCATCAAGGAAGAACTGGAATACCTCAAGACGGTCCGCCGCAAGGAGCTGGCCGAGGAGATCAAAGAGGCCCGCAGCCACGGCGACCTGTCCGAGAACAGCGAGTACGATGAGGCCAAGAACACCCAGGGCCTGGTCGAGAACCGCATCACCGAGCTGGAGCAGATGATCAAGAACGTCCGGGTCATCGACGAGAGCGAACTGAGCGTGGACAGCGTCTCGGTGGGCACCCACGTCACCATCCAGATGGAGGACGAGGAGCCCGAGGAATACGACATCGTGGGCCGCACCGAAGCCGACCCCTTCAAGGGCAAGATCAGCGACGAGAGCCCTGTGGGCCACGCCCTGCTGGGCAAGGCTGTGGGCGACGAGGCTGAGGTCCTGCTGCCCGCGGGCCACACCGTGGTGTACAAGGTGCTGGCCATCACCCACAGCAAGGTGTAAGCGGAGGAGAGCATGGAAGAGATCAAGAATACCGCAGCCCCTGCCGACAGCGAGCAGGTGCTGGTCCGCCGCCAGAAGCTGGCCGATCTGCGCGCCGCCGGCTGCGACCCCTTTACCATCACCAAGTTTCCCCAGGACGCCTATTCGGCGGACCTGAAGGCGGAGTACGCCAGCCTGCCCAACGAGGCGGACGCCGGCCGCACCGCCGCGCTGGCAGGCCGCATGATGTCCAAGCGTGTGATGGGCAAGGCCAGCTTTGCCCACCTGCGGGACGATAAGGGCGACATCCAGCTCTACGTCCGCCGCAACGAGCTGGGCGAGGAAGCCTACGCCGCCTTCAAAAAGCTGGACGTGGGCGATATCATCGGCGTCAAGGGCGAAGTGTTCCGCACCAAGACCGGCGAGCTGAGCCTCCGTGTGACCGAGCTGACCCTGCTGGCCAAGAGCCTGCGGCCCCTGCCCGAAAAGTTCCACGGCCTGACCGACACCGAGATGCGCTACCGCCAGCGCTATGTGGACCTGATCGCCAACCCCGAAGTCAAGGACACCTTCGTCAAGCGCAGCCGCATCCTGAAGGAGATCCGCGCTTATCTGGACGAGAAGGGCTTTTTGGAGGTGGACACCCCCATCCTGACCCCCTTTGAGATCGGCGCGTCGGCCCGGCCTTTCATCACCCACCACAACACCCTGAACATGGACATGGTGCTGCGCATCGAGACCGAGCTGTACCTCAAGCGGCTGGTGGTGGGCGGCATGGACCGTGTGTACGAGGTGGGCCGCATCTTCCGCAACGAGGGCATGGACCCCAAGCACAACCCCGAGTTCACTTCCATCGAGCTGTACCAGGCGTTCACCGACTATCACGGCATGATGGATTTGGTGGAGGAGCTGTATAAGCGCCTGGCCGAGAAGATCTGCGGCAGCCTGGTCATCCCGTACCAGGGCAAGCAGATTGACATGGGCCACTGGGAGCGGCTGACCATGGTGGAGGCGGTGAAAAAGTATTCCGGCGTGGATTACCATGACTGGAAGACCGACTCCGACGCCATCACCGCGGCCAAGGCCCACAACGTGGACCTGCCCGAGGTGCCCACCCGCGGCTCCATCCTGGCGGCCTTCTTCGACGCCTTCGTGGAGGACAAGCTGATCCAGCCCACCTTCATCTACGATTACCCGGTGGAGATCAGCCCGCTGGCCAAGCGCAAGCCCGACGACCCCGCCTTCACCGAGCGGTTTGAATACTTCATCGACTGCACCGAGTACGGCAACGCCTTCAGCGAGCTGAACGACCCCATCGACCAGAAGGACCGCTTCGAGCGCCAGGTGGCCGAGCGCAAGGCCCTGGAGCCCGGCTGCAAGGCCCAGGTCGATTACGACTATGTCAACGCGCTGGAATACGGCCTGCCCCCCACGGGCGGCCTGGGCTTCGGTTTCGACCGCCTGGTCATGCTGCTGACCGACTCGGCTTCCATCCGGGACGTGCTGCTGTTCCCGACCATGAAGCCGGAAGCTGGCCAGCAGTCCGCCCAGCCTGAGGCCCCCGCGGCCGCCCCCGCCCAGCAGGACGCGCCGGCAGCCGAAGCTGCGCCGGCCCCCGCCGCCGTGGAGCCCATCGACTTCTCCAACGTCGAGATCGAGCCTTTGTTCGAGGACATGGTGGACTTTGAGACCTTCTCCAAGTCCGATTTCCGCGCCGTCAAGATCAAGGCGTGCAGCGCGGTGCCCAAGTCCAAGAAGCTGCTGCAGTTCGTTCTGGACGACGGTTCCGGCACCGACCGGGTGATCCTCAGCGGCATCCACGCCTACTATGAGCCCGAGGAGCTGGTGGGCAAGACCGCCATCGCCATCGTCAACCTGCCCCCGCGCAAGATGATGGGCATCGACTCCTGCGGGATGCTGATCTCGGCGGTCCACCACGAGCTGGGCGCAGAGAAGCTGCACCTGCTCATGGTCGACGACCACATCCCCGCCGGCGCAAAACTTTACTAAACAAGACGCCGCTGTCCGGCAAAAAGTCCTTATAGCGATAAAAAAGTCCCCGCTGTCGAAAAACAGCAGGGACTTTTTCTTACCTGAAAGTGCGGTTGGAAAACGGTGCGCACACTTGGCTCCCCCCGCGGGGGAGCTGCCGCCGCAGGCGGCTGAGAGGGGAGGGCTGTATCAGCGCTCCCGGAAACGGCTCAAAAATTCCACCGTCTTGGGGTTCTGCGGGTGGTCGAAGATGTCGGCGGGGGAGCCTTCCTCGGCGATGACGCCGTCGGCCATGTACACCACATGGGTGGACACGTCGCGGGCAAAGGCCATCTCGTGGGTCACTACGATCATGGTCAGGCCGCCGGCGGCCAGCTTGCGCATGACCGAGAGCACCTCGCCCACCATCTGGGGGTCAAGGGCCGAGGTGGGCTCGTCGAACAGCAGCACTTCGGGCTGCATGGACAGGGCCCGGGCGATGGCCACCCGCTGCTTCTGGCCGCCGGACAGCTGCCGGGGCCGGGCGTGGATGTAGGGGGCCATGCCCACCTTTTCCAGGTTGGCCAGGGCGGTGGCCTTGGCGGCCTCCTTGTCCTGGTGCAGGACGTAGCGCAGGCCGGCGGTGCAGTTTTCCAGCACGGTCATGTTGTTGAACAGGTTGAAGGACTGGAACACCATCCCCACCCGCGCGCGGTAGCTGGACGGGCTGAAGCCCTTGGCCATGATGTCCTGGCCGTGGAACAGGATGGAGCCCGCCGTGGGGGTCTCCAGCAGATTGATGCAGCGCAGCAGGGTGGATTTGCCCGAGCCGGATGCGCCGATGACGCAGGTGACGTCGCCGGGCTTGACGGTGAAGTCCACGTCCCGCAGCACCACATGGGTGCCAAAACTCTTGGAGAGGTGGCGCACTTCAATGATGGGTTCAGACATGGCTGGCGCCCTCCTTCATGTCGAGATTCTGGGACTTGTGGTCCGGGTCCGGGGCGTTGTACATCCCGCTGGTGTAGGCCAGGGTGTCGGTGGTGTCCAGGTCGTAGTTCTGGGGGCCGTCCAGCTTTTTCTCCCACAGGCGCAGCAGATAGCTGGACAGCAGGGTCATGGTCAGGTAGATGAGCATGACGATGGTGGCGCTCTCAAAATAGGTATACTGGGCGCCCACCACGCTCTTGTGGACGAAAAACAGGTCGGTGATGGAGATGACCGACAGCACCGAGGTGTCCTTGATGTTGATGATGAAGTTGTTGCCGATCTGGGGCACGATGTTCCGCAGCGCCTGGGGCATGATGACGTGCAGCATGGTCTGCCAGTGGGTCATGCCGATGGACATGGCGCCCTCGGTCTGGCCGGGGTCGATGGAGACGATGCCGCCGCGGACCGTCTCGGCCATGTAAGCGCCGGTGTTGATGGAGACGATCAGGAAGCCTGCCGTCCACATCTCCAGATGGATGTTGAACACCTGCATCAAGCCGTAATAGATAAAGACAGCCTGGATCATCATGGGGGTGCCGCGGAACAGTTCCACGTAGCACCGCAGCAGCACCCGGAGCGCCCGCAGGGGGATGCGCTTATACAGGGGATCGCGGTAGGGGTCGATGGGGATGGTCTGCAAAGTGCCCACCGCGAAGCCGATCAGGCAGCCCGCCAGGGTGCCCACCAGGGCCAGCAGCAGGGTGGTGCCTGCGCCCCGCAGATAGGATACGCCGTATTCCTGCAGCAGGAAGGCGCACTTGTTCAAAAATGTGGTCATGGGTACTCCTTTGGTACGTCCGTTGCAGCGCTGCCGGCCCTATGGCCCCAGCGGTTTTTCAAAAAAGTGTCAGCCCTGGTTCAGCGGCTGGGCCTCGATGGCCTCGTCCATCATGGCGTTGTAGTCGTCGGTGGTCATGGTGGACAGCACTTCGTTGATGGCGTCCTTCAGGGCGGTGTTGCCCTTCTTCAGGGAGATGCCGATGTTGATCTCCTCGTCGCTGACGGCAAAGTCGCCCTCGCCGCCGCCGAAGTCCAGCAGCTGGAAGTCGGGGTAGGCCACCAGCGCAGCCTGCGCGGTGGGACGGTCGGTGACGACGATGTCGCACGCGCCGCTGTCCAGAGCCACCAGCATGGCGGGAGCAGTCTCCTGGGCGGGCAGGATGTTGGCGTTTTCGATCTGGGGCAGGCAGATGTCATACCAGATGGTGCCCAGCTGGCTGGTGCAGGTGGCGCCGGCCAGGTCAGCCACGCTGGTGGCAGAGGCATAGGGGCTGTCCTTCTTCACCAGGGTGACGATGGAGGCGTAGTAGTAGGGGTCCGAAAAGTCCACCTGCTGGGCGCGCTCGCTGGTGATGGACTGGCCTGCGATGACGCAGTCCACGTCGCCGCTCATGACGGCGGGGACCAGGCTGTCCCAGTCCAGCTTGACGATCTGCACTTCCTGGCCCAGGGCCTCGGCGATCTTCTTGGCCATCATGACGTCGTAGCCGTAGGCGTAGTCGCTGGAATCGCGGATCTGCACCGCGCCGTTGGCGTCGTCGGTCTGGGTCCAGTTGTAGGGGGCGTAGGCGCACTCCATAGCCACCGTCAGGGTGGAGGGGTCGCCGTCCCCGTCGGGGGCGTCCGAGGCGGCGCTGCTGCCGCCGCAGGCGGTCAGGCCGGCCAGCATGACAGCTGCCAGGCCAAGGGCCAATGCTTTCATTCTTTTCATTTTGGATCGTTCTCCTTTTCCCAAAAACCCTTCTTGTCTTGCCACAAAAAAACCGGCATCCGCACAGGATACCGGGTCTTGAGGCTGTGTAAAAAGCTGTCGTCCGGCGCAGGCCGCTGCCGCGCCGTCGCGGCTCCTTGTGCTATTGTATTCATCTAGAGTGGATTTGTCAAGGGGAAACCGGCACTTAGGGCGGGGGAATGATTGACAAACGCCCTCCGAGTGGGTAAACTATACCTGTCTTTGTGTGAGAACGCTGTTTTTACAGCCTGTTGATAGAGGAGAAAGACCATGGAACAGAAAGTACGTACCCGCTTTGCCCCGTCCCCCACGGGGTATATGCACGTGGGCAACCTGCGCACCGCCCTTTACGCCTACCTGACGGCCAAGCACGCCGGGGGCACCTTCATCCTGCGCATCGAGGACACCGACCAGGAGCGCTATGTGGAGGGCGCGGTGGACGTCATCTATAACACCTGCCGGGAGGCCGGCCTGCTCTGGGACGAAGGCCCCGACGTGGGCGGCCCGGTGGGCCCCTATGTCCAGAGCGAGCGGATGGGCCTGTTCAAGCAGTACGCCGAGCAGCTGGTGGCCGACGGCAAAGCCTACTACTGCTTTTGCACCAGCGAGCGGCTGGACGCCCTCCACGCCGAGCAGCGGGCCCGGGGCGAGATGACCCACTACGACGGCTGCTGCCGCGACCTGCCCGCCGAGGAGGTCCGCCGCCGCCTGGCCGCCGGCGAGCCCTACGTCATCCGGCAGAAGATCCCCCGCACCGGCGTGACCGGCTTCGACGATCTGGTCTACGGCCACATCGAGGTGAACAACAGCGAGATGGACGACCAGATCCTCATCAAGAGCGACGGGATGCCCACCTATAACTTTGCCAACGTGGTGGACGATCACCTGATGGGGATCACCCACGTGATCCGCGGCAGCGAATACCTGTCCTCCACCCCCAAATATAACCTGCTGTACGAGGCGTTCGGCTGGGAGATCCCCGCCTATATCCACTGCCCCCCGGTGATGAAGGACGCCCAGAACAAGCTCTCCAAGCGCAACGGCGACGCCAGCTACCAGGACCTGATCGCCAAGGGCTGCCTGCCCCAGGCCATCCTGAACTATATCTGCCTGCTGGGCTGGAGCCCGAAGGGCGAGTACGCCGAGCAGGAGATCTTCTCCCTGCCCGAGCTGGTCAAGATCTGGGACCCTGCGGGCATCTCCAAGTCCCCGGCCATTTTCGACCCGCTCAAGCTGCGGGCCATCAACGCCGAGTATATCCGCCGGCTCAGCCCCGAGGAGTTCCGCCAGAAGGCCGACCCCTGGATCGACAGCGCCGTCCACTGCCCCATCAATAAGGAGCTGCTGTGCGCCAACCTCCAGCCCCGGTGCGAGATGCTCAGCGACATCCCGCCCCAGATCGACTTCTTTGACGCTCTGCCCGACTATGACCTGAGCCTTTACACCAACAAAAAGCAAAAGACTACCCCCGCCTCCGCCCTGGAGGCCCTGACCGCCTTGGAGCTGCTGCTCTCGGACGAGGGCACCGACTACAGCGACCGGGACGGCCTGTTCGACGCCTGCAAGGCCCTGGCCGAGCGGATGGAGCACAAGAACGGCTGGCTGCTCTACCCGCTGGGCATCGCCCTGTCGGGCAAGCAGCGCACCCCCGGCGGCGGCGTGGACCTTGCCTGCATGATGGGCCGGGACAAGACGGTCGAGCGGCTGCACACCGCCATCGACCGGCTGCGCGCCGCGGTGCAGGAATAACGGCATAACCCGCCCAAAATACCAAAAAAGGACCCCTGTACGGCCAAAAAACGGCCGTGCAGGGGTCTTTTGTTCTTCTTTTGCCTGTTTGGGTCGTTCCTGCTTTCTGCGGCAAAAAGCGCGGCCGGCCCCTGCTACAGTATATGCACAGGCCGGGCCGGGCATGACAGCAATTTTACCGACAGGGGGCAGACATATGGAAAAGAGTTTTGTGGGGTTTGGGCCGGGCAGCAGCGCGCTGCCGGTGCGCAGCCAGGACGGGGTGCAGTCCCTCATCCGCCGCGGGCGGGGCAGGGCGGCGCTGCGCCAGCTCTATGGGCTGGCGGTGGGCCTTGCCGCCGGGTGGGCGGTGCTGTACGGGCAGCTGTATCCCTTTGGGCTGGGCCTGGTGCTGGGCCTGGGGGAGGACTGCTTTGCCGCCTGCGGGGCGGGGGCGGTGCTGGCTTTGCTGCTGCGGGGGCAGGGGGTGCGCACCGTCTGCCTGATCTGCGCCATTGGGGGCGCGGTGGTGGCCCGGTGGCTGTGGCCCCGGAAGTATCTGCCGGCGGCCCTGGCCGGGTGCGTCCTGCTGCTGGGCAGCGCCTACTGTTTCAAAACCTACATCGGCGGGGACGGGTTGTTGTTTTCGGGGGCGGACGCGGTGCTGGCCGCCGGCATGGGGTACGTGCTCCGCCGCTCGCCCGCCGAAAAGGAAGGCGCGGGGCGGCTGGTGCTGGTCCTGTGCGGGGCGGCGGCCCTGGGCGGCCTCTGGGCAGGGCAGATCAGTCTGGGGCTGGCCGCCGCCGTGGCCTATACGCTGGCGCTGGCCTGCCGGGGCAAACTGCAGCCCGCCCTCAGCGGGGCGGCTGCGGCCGCGGCCGGGCTGTGCTGCGCCGACCCTGCCCTGGCCTGCAGCGGGGTAGGGGTCTGCTGCGGGGCGGCTCTGGGGCTGCTGGCCCAGGGGGACAAGCTGGTCTGCATCGCCTTTTACATGGGCGGCGCGCTGACGGGGGTGCTGGCGGTCCAGCCGCCCGGAGACGCCTTCGGGTATCTGGCGGCGCTGGGGATCGGGGCGGGGGCCTGCCTGCTGCTCCCGCGGCGTTTGCTGCTGCGGGACCCCAGCCTCGAGCATGACCCCGCCGAGGGGGCCCAGCGGCCCCAGCTTTCGGCGGCGGCCACCCGCCTGAACGCGGCGGCCGAGAGCCTCTCCAGCCTGGCCGACACCGTCAACCGGGTATACGAGGGTTTGCCCCACCGCCAGGAGGGCTGGCGCTGGGTGATCGACGCGGTCCACGACGGGCTGTGCGCCAACTGCGGCCGTCAGGAAGCCTGCTGGAAGGAGGAATACACCGTCACCATGGAGGGCTTTGAGGCCCTGCGGCCGATCTTGGAAGAAAAACAGCAGCTGGAAGCCCAGGACCTGCCGGGGCAGCTGTCACGCTGCATCCATCCGGCGGCGCTGTCGGGGGCGGTGACACGCGCCTTCGCCCTGTACAAGAGCCGGCAGGAGGCGCGCGTCCACGCCGAGGCCATGCGCACCGCCCTGACCGAACAGTACAGCGCGGTGGCCCAGGCCCTCAGCGCGCTGGGGGACCAGATCGGCAGCCCCGGCAGCCCCGAGCCGTATAAATCGGGGCGGGTGGCGGCCTTCTTCTCCTCGCTGGGGATGCCGCCGCTGGAATGCGCCGTCACCCTGGACGACCTGGGCCGGACCCGGGCGGCTGTCACCTTACCTCGGGCGCGGTTCAGCCAGGGGGAGCTCTCGGCCCTGGCGGGGGAGGTGGGCCGGCTTTGCCGCCGCAGCTTCGACACGCCCCAGAAGCTGAGCTGCAAGGGTGTGACCACCCTGCTGTTCACCGAAAAGCCGCTGCTGCGGGCCCTCTTTGGGTGGGCCGGCGCAGCCGCGAAAGGGGATGTGTCGGGGGATGCGGTCCAGCAGTTCTGCAGCCCCACCGCCGCCCAGATGATCCTCTGCGACGGGATGGGCACCGGCCGGCCCGCCGCCGTGGACGGCAACCTGGCCGCCGACCTGACCGGCCGCCTGCTGCGGGCGGGCTTTGCCGCCGAGCTGGCCGCCCGGCTGGTGAATGTGGCCCTGGCCCTCAAGAGCGAGGACGAGGGCGGGGCCACCCTGGACCTGCTGAGCGTGGACCTGTACACCGGCACGGCCCGCATCTTCAAGGCGGGGGCGGCCCCCGGCTTCATCGTCCACGAGGGCCACGCCCGGACGGTGGGGGAAGCCGGCCTGCCCATGGGGGTGCTGGGCGGCGTCAGCGGCCAGAGCAAGATGGTGCGGCTGGACGCGGGAGACCTGGCCGTCCTGGTGTCGGACGGGCTGCTGGTGGACGGCCCCGGCTGGGTCCTCAAACAGCTGGAGCTTTCAGCCGCCGGGACGGACAGCCCCGAGCAGATCGCCCAGGAACTGGTGGAGACGGCCCGCGCCCGGGCCAGCCAGTCGGGCCGGCCCGATGACATCACCGCCGCCGTCCTCCGCCTGGAACGCTGCTGAGATTGCCCGGGAAATGGGAAACAAAAAGGCCTGCCGTTTTCTCGCGGCAGGCTTTTGTCGGTTTTCAGGTCAGGAACGGCTTACTGCGCGTCGCTTTCGCCGCCATAGATGCGGATATAGTGGGGAGCGTTTTTGGCCTGACAGAACAGCAGCAGGGCCGTGGCGGCGACGGCGAGGGTGGTGAGGGCGACGAGCATCGCTTTGAGAACTTTCATGTCTGGACCTCCTACGATCAAGATGCAGAAAAGGGCGGGCGGCGGCAGAAAACGCCCGCCGGCGTTCCGTTCGGAACAGATTTTATTATAGTATAACATATTCGGCGGCGGATAGCAAACCACAGAGCAGGGGAAAGGGAGGATGCGGGATTTTGTTGAAACTAACCCTTATTTTTTTCTTTTTCAATCAAATTTTAGCCTGTTGGGCGTTGACTTAAAGCCGGGAAATGATACAATAAATATATCAGCAAGAAGCTGCCATGGGGATGCTGTGCCCTTTTGCGGGCAAGGGCGCCTCCGCGGCAAGAAAGCAGAATGGGGGATTGTATAGTTCATGTTGAACAAGCTGAAACGTGCGGCGCTTGGCGCACATACGCCGCATGACAAAGCGACCGCTGCCAGCAAGCCCGTCCGGATGCCTCTGCCCAAGCAGGTGCGCATCCTGATGAGCCAGCACATCGGTGCCCCGGCGAAAGCCACGGTCAAAAAGGGCGACGAGGTGTGCGTTGGCACGCTGATCGGTGAGGCCGGCGGCTTTGTGTCGGCCAACATCCACTCCAGCGTGTCGGGCAAGGTGACGGCCGTCGAGCCGTTCCGTCTGGCCAACGGCAAGCTGTGCGACTCGGTCGTCATCGAGACCGACGGCAAGCAGACGGTGGACCCGTCCGTCCAGCCGCCCGTCGTGACCGACAAGGCCAGCTTCCTGGCCGCCGTGCGCGCCTGCGGCCTGGTGGGCCTGGGCGGCGCAGGGTTCCCCACCGACGTCAAGCTGCAGCCCAAGAGCCCGGTGGACACCCTGCTGATCAACGCCTCTGAGTGCGAAGTCTGGATCACCAGCGACACCCAGGAGATGCTGACCAGCGCTGACTCCATCGTGCGGGGCATCCAGGCGGTGCTCCAGTACACCGGCATCCCGCGCTGCATCATCGGCATTGAAAAGAACAAGCCCGAGTGCATCGACCTTTTGTGCCAAAAGACCAGCGGCATCGCCAACATCGACGTCAAGCCCCTGCCCAGTGTGTACGGCACCGGCGCAGAGCTGATCCTGATCGAGAAGTGCCTGGGTCGCGAAGTGCCCCACGGCGGCCTGCCTGCCGACGCCGGCGCCATCGTCATGAACGTGACCTCGGTGAGCATGCTGGGCAAGTACCTGGCCACCGGTATGCCGGTGGTGGAGCGGATCATCACCGTGGACGGCGACGCCTGCGCCAAGCCCCAGAACCTGATCGTCCCGGTAGGCGCCTCCTACCAGGATGTGATCGACGCGGCCGGCGTCAAGCCGGACATCACCCTGGGCAAGGTGGTCGCCGGCGGCGGCATGATGGGCTGCGCAGTGGAAGACCTGAGCTACCCCACCACCAAGACTTCCGACGGCCTGATCCTGCTGAGCGAGGCCAGCGCGGCCCAGCCTGCCGCTGAGCCCTGCATCCGCTGCGGCCGCTGCATCGAGTACTGCCCCATGGGCCTGGCTCCGGTGGAGGTCAACGCCGCTTACGCCGCCCGCGACGTCCAGGAGCTGGGCAAGCTGCACGTGGACTACTGCTTCAACTGCGGCTCGTGCTCCTTTGTCTGCCCGGCCAAGCGCCCCTGCACCCAGATGATGAGCCTGGCCAAGGCATACTACCTGAATGAGATCAAAAAAGGAGGCAATAAGTAAAAATGGATACAAAGCTTATTGTTTCGGCCTCCCCCCATGTCCGCTCGGATGAGTCTACCCGGGGCCTGATGGCCAACGTCATCGTGGCTCTGTGCCCCAGCGTGGTGGCTTCGGCGGTCATCTTCGGGATGCGCGCGCTGCTGGTCACCGCCTTCTCGGTGGTGGTCTGCGTGGCGCTGGAGTGGCTGTACTGCAAGCTGCTCAAACGGCCCAACCCCATCGGCGACCTGTCCGCCGTGGTCACCGGCATCATCCTGGCCATGAACGTCCCTGTCGGGATGCCTCTGGGCCAGATAGCGGTGGGCTGCGTGGCGGCCATCATCGTCACCAAGCAGCTGTTCGGCGGCATCGGCATGAACTTTGCCAACCCCGCCCTGGTGGGCCGCATCGTCCTGTTCATCAGCTTTGCCTCCGAGATGAACGCCTGGGTCTACCCCGACGCGGCGGTGGACCAGCTGGCCAGCGCAACCCCGCTGCAGGTGGCCGATCCCAGCCGCCTGAACCTGTTCGACCTGTTCATGGGCATCCACGGCGGCGTCCTGGGCGAGACCTGCGCCCTGGCCATCCTGCTGGGCTTTGTCTATCTGGTCGTCACCAAGACCATCAGCCCCGCCATTCCCCTGAGCTATGTGGGCAGCATGTTCGTCTTTTACCTGATCGCCACCCAGAGCCTGCACGAGAGCCTCGTGGAAGTGCTGAGCGGCGGCCTGCTGTTCGGCGCCGTCTTTATGGCCACCGATTACGTCACCAGCCCCTTTACCCTGAAGGGCAAGCTGCTCTACGGCATCTGCCTGGGCCTGGTCACCTTTGCCATCCGCTACTGGGGCAGCTACACCGAGGGCGTGTCCTTCGCGCTGCTGTTCATGAACCTGTGGGTGCCCTTCATCAATGACGCCACCCGCCAGGTCCCCTATGGCTATGTCAAGCCGGCCAAGAAGGCAGGAAAGGAGGGCGCTTCCAAATGACGAAATCTTCTAACTGGGAGAGCACCATCAAGCCCATCCTGGTGCTGACGGTCAGCTCCCTGGTGGCCAGCCTCCTGCTGGCCCTGGTCAACTCTGTCACCGCCCCTGTCATCGAGGCAAACCAGAAGGCCGCCACCCTGGTGGCCTATGTGGAGGTGCTGCCCTCCGTCTCGGACGCCACTGAGCTGGAGGAAGTCACCGACTACACCACCGCCGGCATCACCGGCGCGGTCCGCGCGCCCGACGGCTCCATCGCCGTCCAGGCCTCCGAGAGCGGCTACAACGGCGGCATGGTCAATGTCATCGTCGGCTTTGACACCACCGGCACCATGACCGGCATCCATGTGGACGCTTCGAGCCAGACCAGCGGCATTGGCACCAACGTGGCCCTGCCCGACTACCTGGCGCAGTTCGACGGCCTGACCGCCGACGCCAACATCGCCAAGGGCCAGGGCTATGACGCTGTGACCGGCGCGACCTACTCCACCGACGCCCTCTTTGCCGCCATCAACGACTGCATCAACTGCTACAACGAGCTCGCATAAAAGGAGGCTGCATCAATACAATGGCACAAGAAAAAGTCTCCAAGGTAAGCATCCTTACCAATGGTATCATCAAGGAGAACCCGGTCCTCCGCCTGGTGCTGGGCACCTGCTCCACCCTGGCGCTGACCACCTCGGTCTCGAACGCCTTCGGCATGGGCGCGGCCTTCACTTTCGTGCTGGTGCTGTCCAACGTGCTCATCGCCATGCTGCGCAACATCATCCCCGCAAAGGTCCACCTGCCGTGCTACATCGTCATCATCGCCAGCTTCGTCACCATCGTCCAGATGGTGATGCAGGCCTTTACCCAGAGCCTGTATGACGCGATGGGCGTGTTCATCCCCCTGATCGTCGTCAACTGCATCATCCTGGGCCGCGCCGAGATGTTCGCCTGCAAGAACACCGTGGTGGATTCGGCCATCGACGGCGTCGGCATGGGCATCGGCTACACCCTGACCTTGCTGCTCATGTCCACCATCCGCGAGATCCTGGGCAACGGCACCTGGCTGGGCTTCCAGGTCATGCCCGAAGGCTTTGTCACCATCGGCATCATGACCCAGGCCCCCGGCGCCTTCCTCTGCTTTGGCCTGCTGATGGGCCTGTGCATCTGGGTGGAGGGCAAGCTGGACGCCCGCATCGAGCGCAAGATCGGCTGCCAGCCCATGAAGGACCTGCAGGAAGGAGAGGATAACAAATGATCGTTAAACTTGCGGCTATCTTCTTCAGCATGATCCTGGTCAACAACTACGTGCTGGTGAAGTTCCTTGGCATCTGCCCGTTCCTGGGCGTCTCCAAAAAACTGGACTCCTCGCTGGGTATGTCGGGCGCGGTCATCTTTGTCATGTTCATGGCGACGGCCGTCACTTTCCCCATCCAGATCTTCGTCCTTGACCCGGCGGGCCTGGGCTACCTGCAGACCATCGTCTTTATCCTGGTCATCGCCGTGCTGGTCCAGTTCATCGAGATCTTCCTGAAAAAGTATATGATCTCGCTGTACAACGCCCTGGGCGTGTACCTGCCCCTGATCACCACCAACTGCTGCGTGCTGGGCGTGGCCATCCTGGTCGTGGATGACTACGGCGCCGACGTGGCCACCCTCGGCTTTGCCATGGCCTATATCGAGGCGCTGGTCTGCGCCGTGGGCTCGGGCGTCGGCTTCATGCTGGCCATGTGCCTGTTCAGCGGCGTGCGCAAGCGGGTGGAGATCTGCGACGCGCCCGGCCCCATGAAGGGCCTGCCCATCACCCTGGTCGCCGCGGCGATCACCAGCATGTCCTTCATGGGCTTTGGCGGCATCGTGGAGAACCTGTTCAACGTCACACTGTAAGGGAGGAGGAAACGGAATATGAGTATCGTATTGGCTGTTGTCCTCTGTACCGTCGTGGGCGCTCTGGGCGCGGTGATTCTGGTCGCTGCATCCAAGTTCATGGCCGTGGAGGAGGACCCCCGCATCGAGCAGGTGACGGGCTGCCTGGCCGGCGCCAACTGCGGCGGCTGCGGCTACGCAGGCTGTGCTGACTACGCCAAGGCCATCGTCATGGAGGGCGTGCCCTGCGACAAGTGCGCCCCCGGCGGCCCCAAGGCTGCCGCCGCCATCGGCCAGATCATGGGGGCGGAAGTTTCCGCCACCGTCAAAAAGGCTGTGGTCCAGTGCCAGGGCAGCAAGGACAACTGCAAGCCCAGCTATGACTACAAGGGCATCCAGAGCTGTGCAGCGGCGGCGGCCCTCTACGGCGGCCCCAAGGACTGCTCGTTTGCCTGCGCCGGCTTTGGCGACTGCGTCAAGGCCTGCAAGTTCGATGCCATCCACATCGTCAACGGCGTGGCCGTGGTGGATCAGGACAAGTGCACCGGCTGCGGCGCCTGCGCGGCGGTCTGCCCCAAGCACGTCATCATGATCCAGTCGGCCGGCCCGGACAAGCCGGTGGTCATGTGCTCCAACTGCGACCGCGGCCCGGTGGCCATGAAGGAATGCGCCACCGCCTGCATCGCCTGCGGCATGTGCCAGCGCAACTGCCCCTCCGACGCCATCCATGTCACCGACAACCTGGCCCGGATCGACTATGACAAGTGCACCGGCTGCGGCACCTGCGTGGCCAAGTGCCCCAAGAAGATCATCACCTACCCGCTGAAAAAGAATGCGTGAGGGATGACCCCGGCCTGAACCGGCCGGGACCGGAACAGACAAACGCCCCCGCAGGAAGCCCGGCCGAGCCGGTCCTTGCGGGGGCTTTTTCGTGAGGAGGAACCCCATGAACGAACAGCAGATCCTGGCCCGCCGCCGGAACGCGGGCTTTGCAGCCTTTTTCTTCAGCGGCGTCTGCGCCATTTCCAGCGGGGTGGTGGTCAGCCTGCTGCAGGAGCAGTACGGCTTTGCCTACGGCGTCACCGGCACCCTGCTCAGCCTGATGAACATCGGCAACCTGACGGCGGGCTTTTTGTCCGGGGTGCTGCCCGGCCTGCTGGGCGGGATGAAGCGCAGCGTCCTGCTTTTGAGCCTGGGCTACCTGGTGGGCTACGGCCTGATGGGCTTTACCGGCGTGGTGGCCCTGCTGGGGCTGGGTTTTTTCCTGGTGGGGGCGGCCAAGGGCCAGGTCATCAACACCTGCACCGTCCTGGTGGGGGACAGCAGCTCCGACCGCACCCGCGGCATGAACCTGATGCACAGCTGTTATGCCTGCGGGGCATTGCTGTGCCCCTTTGCCATTGCGGCGGCTGGCCGCGCCGGGCAGAAAGCGCCGCTGTTCCTGCTGGCGCTGGTGGGCGCGGCCCTGTGGCTGGCCTTTGCCGTCACCCCGATGGAGCGGGGCGGCAAAAAGGCCGGCGGGAAGATCGACTGGAGCTTCCTGCGCAGCGCCCGCTTCTGGCTGCTGGTGGGGCTGATCTTCTGCCAGAATGCCGCCGAGACCAGCGTCACCGGCTGGATGGTCACGTACTTTAAGGACAGCGGCATCATTGCCGGGGTGCTCAGCACCTACACCGTCACCGTCATGTGGGGGGCGACGCTGGTGGCGCGGCTGCTGATCGCCTTTGTGTTCCCCTTCAAAAACCCCCGCAAGGCCATGGTGGTGATGGGAGCGGGCTGCATCGTGACCTATTTTGGGCTGATGCTGGCCCATAGCCAGACCGCGGCCATCGTGCTGCTGTTCTGCTTTGCCTTCGCCATGGCGGGGATGAACCCCACCGCCGTGGCCGCCGCCGGCCGGATGACCACCGTCACCAGCATTGCCATTTTGCTGCCGGCGGCCAGCCTGGGGGCCATCGTCATGCCCTGGGTCATCGGGATGGTGGCGGAAGCGGCGGGCCTTGCCGCCGGCATGGCCTCCAACATCGTGCCCTGTGTGGGGATGCTGGTGTTTGCGGCCCTGGTGGCCCGCCTGCCCGAGGAAGAAGCGGTCTGAGTCACGTTTCGGTGCGGCGGGCGCTGAAGATGCACCCGCAGTAGTCCTGCCGGTACAGGCCGTACTGGTCGGACAGCTGCAGCGACCGCAGGTAGCCGTTTTTCTTCTTGAAGTCGGAGGGGAGATGGGGCACCCCGAATTCGGCGGCCAGCTCCTGGCCGATCTGGTTGATCCGGGCGGCGTCCTTGTGGGGGCTGATGGACAGGGTGGTGGTAAACCAGTCGAAGCCGTTTTCCGCCGCATACTGCGCGGCCCGGCGCATCCGCAGCCTGTAGCAGGCGGTGCACCGCGCCCCGCGCTCGGGCTCGTTTTCCAGGCCGCGGGCGGCGTCGTAGAATTCCTGCGGGTCGTAGCGGTCCTCCACCACCTTCACCCCCAGGGGGTGGGCCTCGGCCACAAAGCGCTCCAGCTCCTGCTCCCGACGGTGGTACTCCGCGGGGGGCCAGATGTTGGGGTTATAGTACAAGATCGTGATGTCGAAAGAGCGGGAGAGCTGTTCCAGCACCGCGCTGGAGCAGGGCCCGCAGCAGGCGTGGAGCAGCAGGCGCGGCCGCCTGCCGTCCAGGCTCTGCAGCACCTTGTCCATCTCCCGCGCATAGTTGGGTACATTGGGCATCGTTGTTCACCTCGACTGACAGTATAACACAAAGGAGACTGTATGACAAAGGAAAAGATCGCCCGTATCAACGAACTGGCGAAAAAGAGCAAGACCCCCGACGGCCTGACCGAAGCGGAAAAGGCCGAGCAGGCCGCCCTCCGCCAGGAGTACGTGGCCGAGATGAAGGCTTCCCTCCGGGCCCAGCTGGACCACACCATGATCCAGGAGCCGGACGGCACCCTGCACAAGCTGGGCCGCCGCCCCGCCGCCCCCAAAACGCCCAAAAACTGAGGGGCTGTCTGGGGCAAAAGGTAAAATTTTGCCCCCGGCGGGATTTTCCCCTTCCTTGACCCGGCGTTTGGTGCTATAATAAATATGTATGTGCAGGTTTTGGCCTGCTCTGCGATGTGTCCAGGGCAGCGTATCCCGGGCAAGGTGCACGGAAAAGGCTGTTCTTTAGCTCAATAAAGAGGTCATTTATTATGCTTACTGCAATCACTGGGATCAACTGGGGCGACGAGGGCAAGGGCCGCATGGTCGATCTGCTCAGCCAGGATTATGACATCGTGGTGCGCTACCAGGGCGGCAACAACGCCGGCCACACCGTCAAGAACGAGCGGGGCAAGTTCGTTTTGAACCTGCTGCCCTCGGGCATCCTGCGGCCCGACGTCGTCTGCGTCATGGGCAACGGCATGGTCATCGATCCCCACCATCTGGACGGCGAGATCGCCCACCTGCGCGAGCAGGGCATCGAGGTCAGCCCGGCCAACCTCAAGATCTCGGACCGCGCCACCATCACCATGCCCTACCACGTCCTGCAGGACGGCCTGGAAGAAGCACGCCTGTCCAAGACCGGCGCGCAGTTCGGTTCCACCAAGCGGGGCATTGCCTACGTCTACGGCGACAAGTACATGAAAAAGACCCTGCGCATGGGGGACCTGCTCCATCTGGACGACTCGGTCCGCAAGCGCCTGGAGACCATGGTGGACTCCAAGAACCTGGTGATGGAGGGCAGCTACAACGCCGAACCCATCCGCGTGGACGAGATGTGGGCCTGGCTGGAAAAATATGCCGCCATCTTCAAGGATTACATCTGCGATGCCGGCGCCTATCTGGACGAGGCCGACCGCGCGGGCAAGAAGATCCTGTTCGAGGCCCAGCTGGGCGCGCTGCGGGACGTGGATTTCGGCATCTACCCCTACACCACCTCCTCCAACGTCATCGGCGCTTACGCCCCCATCGGCGCAGGCATCCCGGGCCGCAAGCTGGATTGCTCCATCGGCATCATGAAGGCTTATTCCTCCTGCGTGGGCGACGGCCCCTTCACCGCCGAGCTGGCCATGACCGAGGACGAAAAGCACCAGCTGCGGGAGGCCGGCCATGAATACGGCGCGGCCACTGGCCGTCCCCGCCGTGTGGGCCCGGTCGATCTGGTGGCCAGCCGCTACGGCGTCTCCTGCCAGGGCTGCGACGAGGTGGCCCTGACGCTGCTGGACGTGCTGGACTATATGGAAAAGGTGCCCGTCATCACGGCTTACGCGCTGGAGGACGGCAGCACCACCACCCGTTTCCCCATGGGCAAGGCGCTGGATACCGCCAAGCCCGTAGTGGAGTACCTGCCCGGCTGGCACTGCGACATCACCGCCGCCCGCCATTGGGAGGACCTGCCCGCCGAGGCCCAGAACTACATCCTCTACCTGGAAAAGGCCGTGGGCTGCAAGATCACCTATATCTCGGTGGGCGCTGAGCGGGAGGCTTACATCCACCGGGCCTAAAACGCACTGCCGAGCACAGCAGAACGGAGGGAGAATACCATGTTTGATATCGTGACGGACAGCGCCTGCGACCTGACGCCCGAAACGGTGCGCCAGCTGGGGCTGACCGTGGTGCCCTTCTACGTCTCCACCGACGGGGAGCACTATCTGAAAGAGGGGCAGGAGATCGCCGTGCGGGACTTCTACCAGTTCATGGTGGACCACCCTGGGACCCTGCCCAAGACCAGCCTGCCCTCGCTGGAGGACTTTGAAAAAGTCTTTCGGGAAAAGGCGGCGGCCGGACGGGAGACCCTCTGTTTGTGCTTTACCGGCAAGATGAGCGGCGGGGTGGGCAGCGCCCGCAACGCCCGCGAGCTGGTGCTGGAAGATTACCCTCAGGCGGTCATCGAGGTGGTGGACACCGCGGCGGCCACCGTCAGCGAGGCCGCGACCGTGCTGAACGCCGCCGCCATGCGGGACGCCGGCTGCTCCCTGACTGAGACGCTGACCTGGCTGGCCGGCACCCGGCCCACCAACCAGATCTTTTTCACGGTGGGCAACCTCGACTACCTCATCAAGGGCGGCCGGATCGGGAAAGTGACCGGCCTTGCGGCCAACTTCCTCAACGTCAAGCCCATGATCCACTTTGCCGAAGGGGAGATCTTTTCGGGCGGGATGGCCCGCGGCCGCTTGAAGAGCATGGAAAAGGCCATCGAGCAGCTGCTGGGCTACCTGGCCGAGCGCAAGGCCGACCCCGACGACTACCACATCATTGCCGGCTACGGTTACGACGCCGAGGAGGGCCGCCGCTTCTGGATGCAGCTGCGGGCGGCGCTGCGGGCCAAATACCCCGCCAGCGCCTGCGACGCCGGCCTGCTGCAGATCGGCGCGACCATCGCCGTCCACACCGGCCCCTACCCGCTGGGCGTGGGCGTGATGCGGAAGTGGAAAAAGAAGGCCTGATTCGGGGGCGCGCTGTCCGCGCCGCCTGACCGGCTTTTTGAAAGTGAAAACAAGAATAGGGCTTGCCGCCTGTGCAGAGCAGCGCGGCAGGCCCTTTCGCTTTGCTCAAAAAGAAAGCGCCCCTCCGCCGGTTTGGCAGGGGGCGCGGAGAGATAGGCCGTCACGGATGATGGACATACTGCGTTTCTTTGGCGCAGTCCTGGCGGGAGTGGCCGCAGTGGCCGCAGACATACGTCCAGGTGCCGGTGCGCTCCAGCACCTCGTCCAGCCGCCAGGGGTCGTGGTGGACGCAGGGGACGGCCTTTTCTGCGCCGAGGGAGACCCACTCGGTGTAGGTTACGCCGGTCAGGATCAGGCGGCCCTGCCCGCATTGGCCGCAGGGCAGGCCGGTGACAGTCCCGTCCTTCATGGCCGCGGCAATGGCGGCGTTGGCAGCGCTGGAAGCGGCGGAGCTTTCGCCGCCGGTATCACTGGCAAAGGACGGCAGGGCGGGCAAAGCAAACAGCGCGGCGAGAGCCAGCGCGGCTGCGGCGACGCGTTCGACGTGTTTCATGGCGGACCTCCTTTTTGTGTAAAAATCAGACGATGTATTTATGTTTATTATAACATGGCGTCAGGGAAAGCGCAACGAAGCAGCGCCGGTTTGGGCGGGATGCTGTGTAAAAGATACGTAAAATATTGCCGGCCCGGTCCGGCGCGCCCCTCCGCCGGCTTGGGTTTGCCATTTTTGCCCGCTCGTGATACAATAAAAAGAATCTATGAACTTTTACAGACGAGGTACAGAGCAGAGAATGGCGAGAAAAAAACGCAAATCATCGTCCCGGGGCCGCCGCGGCCGGCAGCAGGCCCAGCGCCGGCTGCTGGCCAGCAGCGTCACCCTGTTTGGGGGCATCCTGCTGGGACTGCTGGCTTTTGTAGACGGGCAGGCCGCCTGGCACACCGCCCATGACATCTTGTTCGGGCTGTTTGGGGCCGGCAGCTTCGTGCTGGGGCCGGCGGTCTGCTATATGGCGGTGCTGGCCGCCCGGGAAGAACCGGTGGCCCCCAGCGTGGTCAAGCTGCTGCTGGGGCTGGCTTTTTTGAGCGGGGCGGCGGTGGTCTTTTCGGACATCCCGGCCCAGGGGCTCACGGTGGCCCAGATGGGGGTGGCCTGCTACGACAACGGGGTCAACGCCTGGTTCGGCGGCGGGTCGATCGGGGGGCTTTTGGGCGGCACGTTGCTGCTGCTGTGCGGCCGTCCGGCGGCCAACCTGATCGTGGTGGCGCTGGCGGCCTGCGCCAGCTGCTACATCTTTGACGTCACCCCCGCCGACATCTGGCAGTGGCTGTCCGGCGTGGCGGGCGGCGCGCGGGACAAGGGGCTGGCCGTCTATGCCGACGGCCGCGCCGCCCATGAGGAGCGCCGTGCGGCCCGTCTGGCGGCCCGCGCCGAAGCAGCGGCGGCAGCCGAAGCCGAGGCCGAAGCGGAAGCCGCCGCAGACGACGAGACCGCCGAGGATATGCTGCTGGACGGCGACCCGGACGCCGCGCCGGGCACGTTCCACATCGGGATGCCGGCCTGGCTGGGCCACATCTTCGGGCATGGACGCCTGCCGGACGAGAACGGCAGCACCGAAGCGCCCCCAAAGCCGCCTGAATCGCCCCTGCAGTCGGCGGCGGTCAGCCACCCGCGGGCTCCCTTTGACATCGACCTGGGGCCCGACCCGGCGGTGGTCAGCGACGGCGGCAGCGAGCCCATCGAGCCCATCATCCCGGGGCCGGGGGGCACCTTTGGCCTGAACCCCCTGCGGCCCGCGCCGCCGGCCGGCCAGGCTGCGGCGGCTGGGCATATCCAGCCCGAAGCGCCTGCCCCGGCGTCTGCCGTCCCGCCGGCGGCCCCCGCCGTGCCCCATGCGCCCATGTACGACCAGGATAAGGACGACGGGACCCTGCCCGCCGCCGCGCCCGCAGCGGCAGCTGTGCCTGTGCCGCCGGTGACGCCTGCCGCGCCTGCCCCGGCTGCACCGCAGCCCGTGCCCCAGGCAGCCGCCCGGGCGGACGGCGCCGAGGATGAGGACGGCTGGATCACCGTGGAGGACGGCGAAAACCAGGACACCGGGGACATCGCGACGCTGGTGGCGGCGGCCATGGAAAAGCCCGCCGACGCCGAGCAGGCGGCCGCAGCCGCCGCGCCCTCCGCCCCGGAGGACCTGGAGGCCCCCGCCGCCTACGAATACCCGCCCGTCGAGCTGTTTGACAAAGCCCCCGAGGACTCCGACGAGGGAGCCACCGCCGAGCTGCAGGCCAACGCCCAGAAGCTGGTGGACACACTGGAGAGCTTCGGGGTCAAGACGCGGGTGCTGGATATCTCCCGCGGGCCCGCCGTCACCCGGTACGAGGTGCAGCCCATGGCCGGCGTCAAGATCAGCCGCATCACCTCCCTGGCCGACGACCTGGCCCTGAACCTGGCCGTGGCGGACATCCGCATGGAAGCGCCCATCCCCGGCAAGCCCGCCGTGGGCATCGAGGTGCCCAACCGCAAGCGGTCGTCGGTCAGCATCCGCAGCATCTTCGAGAGCCAGAGCTTCCGCCACATGACCAGCCCTCTGACCATCGCCCTGGGCAAGGACATTGCCGGCGTGGCCCAGGTGGCCGACCTGTGCAAGATGCCCCACCTGCTCATCGCAGGCAGCACCGGCAGCGGCAAGTCGGTGTGCGTCAACAGCATCATCATGAGTCTGGTGTTCCGTTCGGGGCCGGAGGACGTCAAACTGATCCTGATCGACCCCAAGGTGGTGGAACTGGCCGAGTACAATGGCATCCCCCACCTGCTGATGCCGGTGATCACCGAACCCAAAAAGGCCGCGGGCGCCCTCAGCTCGGCGGTGGCCGAGATGGAGCGCCGGTACCGGCTCTTTGCCGACAACAACGTCCGTGACATCAAGACCTTCAACAAGCTGGCGGCCACCGACCCCATGCTGGAAAAACTGCCCTACATCGCCATTGTCATCGACGAGCTGGCCGACCTGATGATGGTGGTGGGCAAGGACGTGGAGGACTCGATCTGCCGCATCGCCCAGAAGGCCCGCGCCGCCGGTATGCACCTGATCGTCGCCACCCAGCGCCCCAGCGTGGACGTCATCACCGGCCTGATCAAGGCCAACATCCCCAGCCGCATCGCCTTTGCGGTGTCCAGCCAGGTGGACAGCCGCACCATCCTGGACGGCGCAGGGGCTGAAAAGCTGCTGGGCATGGGCGATATGCTGTTCATGCCGGTGGGCGCGCCCAAGCCCATCCGCATCCAGGGCACCTACGTCACCGACGAGGAGATCAGCCGGGTGCTGACCTTCATCAAGGCGTCGGGCACCGTCCAGTACGACGAGGCCATGATCCGCGCCATGGAGGAGCACACCGTGCAGGACAAGAACGGCAAGGACCGCGACGACGACGAGGGCGGCGCCGACGACCCCATGCTGAAAGCCGCCGTGGAGGTGGTCATCGACGCGGGGCAGGCTTCCACCAGCCTGCTGCAGCGCCGGTGCAAGCTGGGATATGCCCGGGCCGCCCGCATCATGGACGAGATGGAGCAGAAGGGGATCATCGGCCCCTACGAGGGCGCCAAGCCCCGGGCCGTCCTCATCAGCCGCCAGCAGTGGCTGGAAATGTGCATGAACCAGCCCGATGAATCGTAAACCCTGGGACCAAGAGACAGAGCGAGGAGCGCTATGAACGACACGACCTACACTCCGTACACCGAATTTTTGCCCATCTGCCGCGCGGACATGGAGGCCCGCGGCTGGGATCAGCTGGACTTTGTGGTAGTGGGCGGCGACGCCTATGTGGACCACCCCAGCTTTGGCACCGCCATCATCAGCCGCCTGCTGGAAGCCGAGGGCTACCGGGTGGGGGTGCTGGCCCAGCCCCGCTACACCGACTGCGAGGACTTCAAGCGGTTCGGCAAACCCAAGTACGGCTTTTTCATCGGCGGCGGCAACGTGGACAGCATGGTCAGCCACTATTCGGTGGCCAAGATCCCCCGGGCCGAGGACGAATATTCCCCCGGCGGCAAGGCCGGGGCCCGGCCCGACCGCAGCGCCACCGTCTACACCCGGCTGGCCAAGCAGGCTTACCCCGACCTGCCGGTGATCCTGGGCGGGCTGGAAGCCTCCCTGCGGCGCTTTGCCCACTATGACTACTGGCTGGACACTGTCCTGCCCAGCATCGCCGAGGACGCCGGGTGCGACCTCATCAGCTTTGGCATGGGGGAGCACCAGACCGTCGAGATCGCCCGCCGCCTGGCGGCAGGGGAGCCCATCGAGAGCATCACCGACGTGGCCGGCACCTGCTACATGACCGACTTCGACCACCTGCCCGACCGGTATGTGGAGTGCGCCGGCTTCAAGAAGGTGGCCTCGGACAAGGTGGCCTACGCAAAGGCCTGCCGCATCCAGATGGATAACCAGGACGTGGTCAGCGGCCAGATCATCGTCCAGAAGCAGAGCGAAAAGTACCTGGTCCAGAACCTGCCGGCCAAACCCCTGGTCCGCTGGGAGCTGGACAAGGTCTACGCCCTGCCCTATACCCGCCGCTACCACCCCATCTATGAGTCCATGGGCGGGGTGCCCGCCATCCGGGAGGTGCAGTTCTCCATCATCCAGAACCGCGGGTGCTTCGGCGGGTGCAACTTCTGCGCCATCCAGCTGCACCAGGGCCGGCGGGTCACCAGCCGCAGCGCCGACAGCATCGTGGCCGAGGCCGAGCGAATGACCCACGAGCCCGATTTCAAGGGCTACATCCACGACGTGGGCGGCCCCACGGCGAATTTCCGCTTCCCGTCCTGCGGCCAGCAGATGAAAAAGGGGATGTGCACCGGCGGCAAGCACTGCCTGGCGCCCCAGCCCTGCCCCCACCTGATCGTGGACCACAAGGACTACCTGAACATCCTGCGCCGGCTGCGTGCCCTGCCGGGGGTCAAAAAAGTGTTCGTCCGCAGCGGCATCCGCTTCGACTACCTGATGGCCGACCCCGACGACACCTTCTTCAAGGAGCTGGTGGAATACCACGTCTCGGGCCAGCTGAAGGTGGCCCCCGAGCACTGCGCCCCCAACACCCTGGCCTATATGGGCAAGCCGCCCATCGAGGTGTTCAACCGCTTTAAGGATAAGTTCTATGAGCTCAGCCGCAAAGCCGGCAAAAAACAGTACCTGGTGCCCTACCTGATGTCCAGCCACCCGGGCAGCACCCTGAAGGACGCGGTCTATCTGGCCGAGTACCTCTACAAAAACCATATGCGGCCCGAGCAGGTGCAGGATTTTTACCCCACCCCCGGCACCGTCAGCACCTGTATGTTTTATACCGGTCTCGACCCCTACACCCTCAAGCCGGTGTTTGTGGAAAAGACCGCCGAGGGCAAGGCCCTGCAGCGGGCGCTGCTGCAGTACTACGAGCCCCGCAACGCCGAAAAGGTGGTCAAAGCCCTTAAAATGACCCACCGGGAGGACCTGATCCCCCTGCTGGTGCCGACGGCCGGCCGCCGCGCCGTCCAGCGCAGCGCCCGCAAGGCGGCCCCCCGGGACGTCACCATCCACCCGGACGGGAGCTATACCGTCCATCCGGGGGCGCGCTTTGCCCCCCGCACCAGACCCAACAACAAGAAGAAGGGGAACAAGAACAAATGAAAGAACACCGCAGCCACCAAAAACGTCCGCTGACCGCGGCGCTGTTCCGCCGCATCACCGCTCTGGCCCTGGCCGCCGCCCTGGCTCTGGGGCTGACCGCCTGCCAGGATGCGCTGGGCGCGCTGGCCCAGCCCCCCGCCGCAAGTTCGGCCCAGACGGTCCAGCCGGCCGCCGGCAGCAGCTTTTCGATGGACTTTATCGACGTGGGGCAGGCCCTCAGCGTCCTCATCACCTGCGACGGGCAGAGTATGCTGTATGACGGCGGCAACGTGGAGGACGGCAGTTTGGTGGTCTCCTACCTGCAGGGCAAGGGCGTCACCCGGCTGGAATACGTCTTTTGCAGCCACGCCCACGAGGACCATGTGGGCGGCCTGGCGGCGGTGATGGCCGCGTTCCCGGCGGGGCACGCCTATGCGCCCGTCACCAGCGCCGACACCAAGTGCTTTCAGGACTTTGTCAACTATACCCAGCAGCAGGGCCTGACGCTGGAGGTGCCCGCCGTGGGCGCCACCTGGCAGCTGGGCAGCGCCACCGTCCAGCTGCTGGGCCCGGTGGCCCGGTATGACGACACCAACGACACCTCCCTGGTGCTGCGCATCGACTACGGCGAGACCAGCTTTTTGCTGACCGGGGACATGGAGCAGGACGCCGAGGACGACCTGGTGTCCTCGGGCGCGCCGCTGGATGTGGACGTGCTGCAGGTGGGCCACCACGGCAGCGAGACCAGCACCGGCTACGTCTTTTTGAACGCCGTCCTGCCCGAGGTGGGCGTCATCTCGGTGGGGGAGGGCAACAGCTACGGCCATCCCCATGAAGCGGCCCTCAGCCGCCTGCGCGACGCCGGGGTGGACGTCTGGCGCACCGACCTGTCCGGCACCATCCGCATCACCAGCGACGGCACCAACTATGCCGTCGCCTCCGACAAGGACGTCCCGCCCGAACAGCAGAACCCCACCCTCTCGGACGGCAGCGGCCAGCAGAGCAGCAGCCAGCCGGCCATCCAGGCCTACATCGGCAACATCAACTCCAAAAAGTTCCACCTGCCCAGCTGCGCGAACCTGCCCGACCCGGCCAACCAGATCCTCTTTTCCAGCTATGAGCAGGCCGTCGAGGCCGGCTACGAACCCTGCGGCAACTGCCTGGGCTGAGTTCGCCCTGCAGACCATATGGAAAGTCCCGCCCGGACGACATGTGCGTACGGGCGGGACACCTCCAGGAAAACAGGACCTCCCCGAAGGGAAGGTGGCAGAACGTTAAAAAGTCCCGTCCAGCCGACATGTGCGGCTGGACGGGACACATACAGGGAAATTTGACGGAGAGAGTGTGCGAGCCCGCAGGGCGAGTGCGCGGTTCGACGGCAAATTTTGTCCCTAGGGGGATACTAGGGGGAAAGAATTTCTGTCCCGCGACTGCGGGCAGAAATGGGTTCCCCCTAGAGCGTGTCGAAGACACGCAGGTCCATGCCCTAGAAGTATAGTAGGATATACGATACAAGTATTTGCCATCCAGCTGGTTTGATGCTATAGTATGGTAGTCTCCGATTGTCAGTACATCCTGAGAAAAGGCTGAATGTCTATGATAGAAACACTGTTGCAAAACCGCACCGTTCAGGTGCTGATCGAATCGTTCCCCCGCATTTTGCTGCCGGGCCTGGCCGTCACCATCCCGCTGACGGTGCTGTCGTTCGCGCTCGCCATGGTGATCGCGGCGGCGGTGGCCCTGGTGCAGTTCGCGCGGGTGCCGGTGCTGCGCCAGCTGGCCCGGGTGTACATCTGGGTGGTGCGCGGCACGCCGCTGCTGGTCCAGCTGTTCATCATCTTTTACGGGCTGCCCAGCATGGGCATCGTGCTGGACGCGTTCCCCACGGCGGTGATCGCCTTCTCCATCAACGAGGGGGCCTACTGCGCCGAGACCATCCGCGCCGCGCTGGAATCGGTGCCCTCGGGCCAGCTGGAGGCGGGCTACTGCGTGGGGATGTCCTGGTGGCAGGTCATGCGGCGGATCATCATGCCGCAGGCGCTGCGCACCGCCTTCCCGCCGCTGTCCAACTCCCTGATCGGCATGGTCAAGGACACCTCCCTGGCGGCCAACATCACCGTCGCCGAAATGTTCATGGCGACCCAGCGGGTGGCGTCCTATACCTATCAGTTCCTGCCGGTCTACTGTGAGCTGGCCGTCATCTACCTGATGTTCTGCACCGTGCTGACCTGGGTGCAGAAGCAGGGCGAAAAATATCTGAACGCCCACGGCTTCAACTGAAATGGAGGGAATGCCCCATGCCGATGCTGGAAGTACAGAACGTACACAAATCCTTTGGAGAGCGCGAGGTGCTCAAGGGTGTGGGCCTGACCGTCGAAAAAGGGGCGGTGGTGGCCATCCTGGGCCCCTCCGGCTCGGGCAAGACCACGCTGCTGCGCTGCATCAACTTTCTGGAAAAGGCGGACAGCGGCAGCCTGGTCTTTGACGGGGAGAAGGTGGACCTGGCCCATATCTCCCACGCCGACGTGGCCCGGCTGCGCCGCAAGACGGCCTTTGTGTTCCAGAGCTACAACCTGTTCCGCAACAAGACCGTGCTGCAGAACGTGACCGAAGGGCTGATCGTGGCCCGCAAAATGCACAAGGCCCAGGCCGAGGAGATCGCCGTCCAGATGCTGGAAAAGGTGGGCATGGCCGACCGGTGCGGCCAGTACCCGCACCAGCTGTCGGGCGGGCAGCAGCAGCGGGTGGCCATTGCCCGCGCCCTTGCCACCAGCCCCGAGATCATCTATTTTGACGAGCCCACGTCCGCTTTGGACCCAGAGCTGACCGGCGAGGTGCTGGACGTCATGCGCCAGCTGGCCGCCGAGGGGATGACCATGCTGGTGGTGACCCACGAGATGGGCTTTGCCCGGGACGTGTCCAGCCATGTCATCTTTATGGAGGATGGGCATATCATCGAGAGCGCCCCCTCCGCAGAATTTTTTGCCAACCCCAGGCAGGAGCGCACCCGTGTGTTCCTCAGCCGCATCGCCAACCGGTGACAAAAAAGCATAGAGAGGTGTAATCGCAATGAAAAGAAGGAGCTTTATTTCCCTGATGGCCGTTCTGGCCGCCGCCGGCGCCCTCAGCGCCTGCGGGTCGTCCTCGTCCACTGCCGGCGCGTCCGGCGCTGCCAGCACCGCCGCTTCGGGCGAAGCGGCCGACCGTCTGGAAGCCGCCCGCCAGCGCGGCACCCTGATCGTGGCGCTGGAAGGTGCGTGGTCCCCCTGGTGTTACCACGACGACACCGACACCCTGGTGGGCTATGACGTGGAAGTCTCCCGCGCCATTGCCGAACATCTGGGCCTGGAGCCCGAGTATGTGGAAGGGGAGTGGGACGGCCTGTTCGCCGGGCTGGAAGCCGGCCGCTACGACATCGTCTGCAACGGTGTGGAAGTGACCGAGGAGCGGGCCAAGAGCTACGATTTTTCGGAGCCCTACGCCTACATCCACACCGCCCTGGCCGTCCGCTCGGACAACACCGACATCACCAGCTTTGAGGACCTGGCGGGCAAGACCACGGCCAACTCCATCGCCAGCACCTACATGACCCTGGCCGAGAGCTACGGCGCCGAGGTGCTGGGGGTGGACACCCTGGACGAGACCATCCAGATGCTGGTGGCCGGCCGTGTGGACGCTACCCTCAACGCCGACGTGTCGTTCTACGATTACCTGAACGTCCATCCCGACGCCGCCTTCAAGCTGGTGGCCGAGACCCCCGACGCCTCCCACGTCTGCATCCCGGTGCGCAAGGGCGGCGCGTCGGACACCCTGCTGGCTGCCATCAATGAGGCCATCGACGCTCTGCGCGCCGACGGCACCCTGGCCGAGATCTCGGAGAAGTATTTCGGCAGCGATATTTCCAGCGAAGCATAAGAGTCCCCCGGCGCCCTTTCCGCCTCTGCGGAAGGGGCGCTTTCTGCATATACGGGCTTTCCGGCGCATAAGCATAGGCTGTACCCGAAACAATGAGCAGAGCGTGGGGAGGCAGAACTATGTTTGTGGTGACATTGAACCGGGCCCGGCTGCGCCAGATCGGCGTAGGGGTCATGTGCTGCGCGGTGGTGGTTTGCAGCGCCCTGCTGGGGCGGTACATCAGCACCCGCACTGTGGAAGCGGCCGCCGGCACGGGCGGCCAGAACGCTAAGATCGAGACAGCCCAGGATATCCAGACCTGGTTCACCGGCTACGGCATCGAGGTGGACGGCGCGTCCATCACGGCGGATAAGGTCAAGATCCCGCGCAAGTGGGACGACAGCTTTTCGGCGTTCAACACGGTGGTGGGCCAGAGCGGCCTGGACCTGGAACGCTATAAGGGCAAGACGGTGGAAAAATGGCAGGCCCTGATCCCGGCGGCGTCCAACGGGGAGGAAAGCTGCTACGGCGTTTTGCTGGTGTACAAGAAAAAGCCGGTGGGGGCGTACCTGCTGGCAAAGCCCTCCGGCCTTGTGACCGGCCTTGGGGACGCCCAGGCCGCCATGGCGGAGGCAGACGAGGCCGAAGCCGCCGCGGCCGCCCCGAGCGAGGAGACGGCGGCCAGCCCCGAAGACCCGGTGCAGGAGACTTCCGGCGAGCCGGGGATCTACGCGGAGGAGAGCACCGCGCCCTATACCGACCTGCCCATCGACGCCGAAGGCTACCCGGTGGAGTGAGACAGGAAAAGAGCCCGCCCGGTGCGTTTTGCCGCGCCGGACGGGTATTTTTGGCGCGTTTTGTGGTATCAGCGGGCAAAAAGGGGGCGGCGATGGGCAGTTCTGTTCAAATGCCACAAAAAATTGAGCAAAAAATTGGCAAAATGAAAGGGTGCAAAATTCGCCGGCAGGGTTTATAATAAAAGTATCGAAACGTGTGTTACTTGTTTGCACATGGGTTGAGGGCAGCTGTGCTGCCGCAAGTTTACGCGAATATAAGGAGAAATGATCTATGAAGGAATTCCAGTATACCATTAAGGATGCCTGCGGCATCCATGCCCGTCCCGCCGGCCTGCTGGTCAAGGTCGTCAAGGGCCACGCCAGCACCGCCACCATCGAGAAGGATGGCAAGAGCTGCGATATGCGCAAGCTGATGGCCCTCATGGGCATGGGCGTCAAGCAGGGCGATACCGTGACCATCAAGGTCGAGGGTGACGACGAGGACGCCGCCGCCGAAGCCATCCAGAAGTTCATGACGGAGAACCTCTGAGAAGTACGTTCCTCTAAGCCCTCGCGGTGATCTGCGGGGGCTTTTTTGAAGGAGAGCCGCCAAAGCCCTGCCCGGGCAGCAGGGCGCGGCGGAGAAAGGACGAGAGATATGCAGGTAGGCACCGGTAAAAGCGTATTGAACGGCATTGCCATCGGCAAGCTGAAGATCTATAAAAAGAAAGATACCACCATTTCCACCAAGCCTGTGTCCGACACCGGCGCAGAGCTGCTCCGGTTTGAGGACGCGCAGCAGAAAGCCATCCAGCAGCAGACCGACCTCTATGAGAAGGCGCTGGCCGAGGCCGGCGAGGACATCGCCGAGGTGTTCAACATCCACGCCATGATGCTGGAGGACGACGACTTCGTCGACGCCATCAAGGAGATCATCACCAAGCAGAAGATGTGCGCCGAGTATGCGGTCAAGACCGCCGGTACCAACCAGGCCGCCGTCTTTGCCGCCATGGACGACCCCTACCTCCAGGCCCGCAGCGCCGATGTCATGGACATCGCCCAGGCCATGCTGGACATCCTGCAGGGCACCGACGTCGACAGCATGCAGGGCACCGAGCCTTCCATCCTGGTGGCCGAGGACCTGGCCCCCTCCGAGACGGTCCGGCTGGACAAGAGCCTGCTGCTGGGCTTCGTCACCCGGGAAGGCAGCGCCAACAGCCACACCGCCATCCTGGCCCGCAGCATGAACATCCCCGCCCTGATCCAGTGCAAGGAGATCAGCGACGACTGGGACGGCAAGATGGCGGTCATCGACGGCTACAACGCCTGCGTCTATGTGGACCCCACCCCCGACCTGCTCAAGACCCTGCAGAAGCGCCAGCAGGAGGATAAGAAGAAACAGGCCCTGCTGCAGGAGCTGAAGGGCAAGCCCAACACCACCCTGGACGGCACCACCATCAACGTCTACGCCAACATCGGCGGCATCGGCGACGTGGGCGCGGTCCAGCAGAACGACGCCGGCGGCGTCGGCCTGTTCCGCTCCGAGTTCGTCTACCTGAACAGCAAGGACTACCCCACCGAGGAGTACCAGTTCGAGGCGTACAAGCAGGTGGTGGAGACCCTGGCCCCCAAGAAGGTCATCATCCGCACCTGCGACATCGGCGCGGACAAGACCGTCGATTATATGAAGCTGGACCACGAGGAGAACCCCGCCCTGGGCTACCGCGCCATCCGCATCTGCCTGACCCGCAAGGACTTCTTCAAGACCCAGCTGCGGGCCCTGCTGCGGGCTTCGGCCTACGGCAATCTGGGCATCATGTTCCCCATGATCACCAGCCTGCGGGAGCTGCACGACGCCAAGAACATCCTGGACGAGTGCCGGGTGGAGCTGGCCGCCGAGGGCAAGAAGATGGGCGACGTTGAAGTGGGCACCATGATCGAGACCCCCGCCGCCGTCCTGGTCGCAGACGACCTGGCCGAGGAGTGCGACTTCTTCTCCATCGGCACCAACGACCTGACCCAGTACACCTGCGCGCTGGACCGCCAGAACGCCAAGCTGGAGCCCTTCGCCAACCCCCACCACCCCGCCGTCCTGCGCGAGATCAAGATGACCATCGACGCCGGCCACCGGCACGGCATCTGGGTCGGCATCTGCGGCGAGCTGGGCGCGGACGAGTCCCTGGTGGAGACGTTCCTGCGGATGGGCATCGACGAGCTGTCGGTCAACCCCAAGAGCGTCCTGCCCCTGCGCAAGAAGATCCGCAGCCTCGATCTGTCCAAGCCGGCCGCCGCCGTGGAGGGCGACGAGCCCGACGTCAAGGCCAAGGTAGAGGAAAAAGCCAAGGCCAAGAAGGCTGAAAAGACCGAGAAGGCCAAAGAGTAACGCATTGCCCTCGGAGAGAGCCTTCTCCGGGGGCTTTTTGAAAACAAGGAGGATACGAAAATGGGACTGCCTGAAAATTTCCTGTGGGGCGGCGCGACCGCGGCCAACCAGTGCGAGGGCGCATACAACGAGGGCGGGCGCGGCCTGTCCACCGTGGATGTGATCCCTTACGGCCCCGACCGCTTCCCGGTCATGCGCGGCGAGATGAAGATGCTGGAGTGCGACAGCGCCCACACCTACCCCTCGCACCAGGCCATTGACCTGTACCACCACTACAAAGAGGACATCAAGCTGTTCGCCGAGATGGGTTTCAAGTGCTACCGGCTGTCCATCGCATGGACCCGCATCCTGCCCAACGGGGACGACGACATCCCCAACGAGGAGGGCCTGGCCTTTTACGACAGCCTGTTCGATGAGTGCCACAAGTACGGCATCGAGCCGCTGGTCACCATCTGCCACTTTGACACCCCCATCGCGCTCATCAAGAAGTACGGCGGCTGGAAGGACCGCCGGATGATCGACGCCTACCTGAAGTACTGCGCCGCCATCTTCGCCCGCTACAAGGACAAGGTGAAATACTGGCTGACCTTCAACGAGATCAATATGCTGCTGCACCTGCCCTTCATGGGCGCCGGCATCCTCTTTGAAGAAGGGGAGGACCCCACCGAGGTCAAGTACCGCGCCGCCCACTACGAGATCGTGGCCAGCGCCAAGGCCGTGCGCATGGCCCACGAGATGATGCCGGGGGCCATGGTGGGCTGCATGCTGGCGGCCGGCCAGTTCTACCCCCGCACCTGCAGCCCCGACGACGTCTGGGCCGCTCTGGAAGCCGACCGGGACAACTACTTCTTCATCGACGCCCAGGCCCGCGGCGCTTACCCCGTCTGGGCCAAAAAGCGGATGGAGAAGGCCGGCATCCACCTCGACTGCACCCCCGAGGATGAGGCCGATATGCAGGCCGGCACGGTGGATTTTGTCTCCTTCAGCTACTATTCCAGCCGCTGCGTGACCACCGACAAAGAGCTGCTGGCCAAGGAGGGAGCCCAGGGCAACGCCGTCTTTGACAGCGTCAAGAACCCCTACCTCAAGGCCAGCGACTGGGGCTGGGCCATCGACCCGCAGGGCCTGCGCACCACCATGAACAGCCTCTACGACCGCTACCAGAAGCCCCTGTTCATCGTGGAGAACGGTCTGGGCGCCAACGACACGGTCGAGCCGGACGGCAGCATCCACGACAGCTACCGCATCGAGTATATGCGTGCCCACATCAAGGAGCTCATCAAGGCGGTGGACGAGGACGGCCTGCCGGTGATGGGCTACACCATGTGGGGCCCCATCGACCTTGTCTCGGCCTCCACCGGCGAGATGAAGAAGCGCTACGGCTTCATCTACGTGGACAAGGACAACGACGGCAACGGCACCCTGGCCCGCAGCCGCAAGGACAGCTTCTACTGGTACAAGCAGGTCATTGCCTCGAACGGCGCGGACCTGGGCGAATAAACGCGAAGGAAACCCAAAACCAGAATATCCTGCGGGGAAATAAAAAGGACGACCGGTTCTGCCGGCCGCCCTTTGCTTTTGAAACACTTTGCCCCTCCCAAACGTCTAACAGACAGAAAACAAACAGCGAGCCGAGAGGGAACAGGCGCCGCCCGCCCGGCCACACACTTTGGGAGGTCTTTACGATGCTGTATATCTATGCTCTTGGTTGTGGCCTGTCTGGTCCTTGCGGGGGTCAGCAGCATGGAAACGGTGGACGTCCAGCCCGCCCGGGTGGCGGCGGAGATCGTCCTCTGGCCCGCCGCGCTGGCGGGGTACGCCGTCAGGCGGCTGGCCGCGAGGGGAGCACACAGCGCCCGGCGCCGCGAGTTACAAAAAAGTTACGAAAAAAGGGGGAGAAAAGCCTTTCTTTGCTGCCGGCGGATGTGCTATAATGGCAGCAAAGAAGTAAAAAACTTTGTTCTTCCGCTGCGAGACAGTGAAAGGAGGCCCCTATGCTGCGCGAATTTTTGTACCGTCTGCTGTTCGACCATTATGTGGAGGCGTACAACACTTACGATCTGCGCGACAAAGCGCGGGTAGGGGCCCGGCTCCATGCGGCAAAGATCCCCTACCGGGTGCGGGTACGGGGCGCAAGCGGGCCCATGCGCGCGGCGCGGGGGCTGATCCCCACCATCGGGCTGCGGAACGACTACATGTACCACTACACCTTTCTGGTCCGCCGGAGCGACCTGGAACGCCTGCCGGCCAATTTTTTCTGGGAGCAGCCGCGCTGAAGGGCGCAGCCGCAGCAAAATAAAATCATGCTGGCCGGGGGCGTTCCCCGGCTTTTTTGGTTTTGCGGGGCGGAAATTTGCCAAAAGCACTTTCCAACAGTAAAGCAAAATGCTATACTAAAAGAGCGCAGCCGCGGCAAAGAGCCAAAACTGCCGACAAAAAGTAGAAAGATAGAAAATTTGTACAGGAGGGAGATCGTTTCCTTGATCCAGCTGCTGATCCATACTTTTGTCAAGGATTATCAAAATAAACAAGACCCCGCGGTCCGGGAGCGCTATGGCCGCCTGGCCGGCGTCGTGGGCGTCATCTGCAACCTGCTGCTGTTTGTGGGCAAGGTGACGGTGGGCACCCTGTTCGGCTCCATCGCCATCACGGCCGACGCCGTCAACAACCTGTCCGACGCTTCGTCCAGCGTGGTCAGCCTGGTGGGTTTCAAGCTGGCGGCCAAGGGCCCCGACGCCGAGCACCCCTACGGCCACGCCCGCTATGAATATGTGGCCGGGCTGGCCGTCAGCACCATGATCATGGCCATCGGCCTCAGCCTGCTGAAGGAGTCGGTGGTCAAGGTCATCCACCCCGAGGCGGTGGGCTTCAGCCTGCTGACGGTGGGGGTGCTGCTGGCTTCCATCGCGGTCAAGCTGTGGCTCAGCCGGTTCAACCGCACCGTCGGCAACGCCATCCACTCCGACACGCTGCTGGCCACCGCCGCCGACAGCCGCAACGACGTTATTTCCACCGGCGTGGTGCTGCTCTCTGCTGTGCTGTGCAAGGCCACCGGCCTGGACATCATCGACGGCATCATGGGCGTGGGCGTGGCGGCCTTTATCCTGTGGTCGGGCTGGGGCCTGGTGCAGGACACCCTCAGCCCCCTGCTGGGGGAGAGCCCTTCCCCCGAGTTGGTGACTGAGCTGGAGAAAAAGGTGCTGTCCTATCCGCGGGTGCTGGGCGTGCATGACCTGATGGTGCACGACTACGGCCCGGGGCGGCAGTTTGCCTCCCTGCACGTCGAGCTGCCCACCGAGGTGGACCCGCTGGACGCCCACGACCTGATCGACAACATCGAGCAGGACGTCCGGGACCAGATGCACCTGCAGCTGACCATCCATTACGACCCCATCGTTACCTCCGACGCCCGCGTGGGGGTGCTGCGGGCCCGCCTGAACCAGGAGCTGGCCAAGATCGACCCCAGCCTTTCCATCCACGATTTGCGTCTGGTGCCGGGGCCGACCCATACCAACGTCCTGTTTGACCTGGTGTTCCCGGCGGGGTACCGCGGCGACCAGCAGTCCGTCCGGGCCCGCCTGGAGGAATTCGTCACCGCCCAGGATATGTCGTACATCTGCAAGATCAAGGTGGAGCAGAGTTATGTCGCCGCCCCGCCCGCATCCCATGCCAAAAAGGGGGAGAACTGATGCTGAACGAAATGTACCGCCGGATGCTCGGCAACAAGAGCGTCATCCGGGAAACGGCCGCCTACGGCCAGCAGCGCGCTGCCGAGATCGGCTATGAGAACGTCTTTGATTACTCGCTGGGCAACCCCAGCGTGCCCTGCCCGCCGGCCTTTACGGCGGCCATGCAGGACCTGCTGGCCCACGAGGACCCGGTGGCCCTCCACGGCTACTGCCCCAACCAGGGGGACCCCGGCTTCCGCAGGGCGGTGGCCGCCCATCTGCAGGCCCGGTTCGGCCTGCCCTATGAGCAGAAGCATATTTTCCCCACCACCGGCGCGGCGGGCGCCATCGCCCACGCCCTGCGGGCCGTCACCGTCCCCGGCGACCAGGTGCTGACCTTCGCCCCCTACTTCCCCGAGTACGGCCCCTATGTGGCGGGCACCGGCGCGGAGCTGAAGGTGGTGCCGGCCCAGGCTCCGGCCTTCCAGCCCAACCTGGACGCCTTTGAGGAGATGCTGACGCCGCAGGTCGCCGCCGTCCTCATCAACACCCCCAACAACCCCACCGGCGTGGTCTATTCGGCCGCGACGCTGACCCGCATGGCCGCCATCCTGGCCGAGAAGAGCGCCGCCTACGGCCACACCATCTTCCTGGTCAGCGATGAGCCCTACCGGGACATCGTCTTTGACGGGGGGACGGTGCCCTATCCGGCAGCCTTCTACCCCCACACCCTGACCTGCTTTTCCTTCTCCAAGAGCCTGAGCCTGCCCGGCGAGCGCCTGGGCTATGTGGCGGTGGCCCCCGGCTGCGAAGGGGAGGAGGTCCTGGTGGACATGATGGCCCAGATCTCCCGCTTTACCGGGCACAACTGCCCGCCCAGCATCATCCAGAAGGCGGTGGCCCGCTGCCTGGATATCACCAGCGACCTGTCGGTCTATGAGGAGAACATGAACCTGCTCTTCGACGCCCTGCAAGCCTTCGGCTTTGAGGTGGAGCGCCCGGGCGGCACCTTCTACATCTTCCCCAAGGCGCTGGAAGCCGACGCCAACGCCTTCTGCCGCAGGGCCCGGGAATTCGACCTGCTGCTGGTGCCCAGCGATACCTTTGGGGTGGAGGGCTATGTCCGCCTGGCCTACTGCATCGAGACCGAAAAGGTCCGCCGCAGCCTGCCCGCGCTGGAAAAGCTGGCGGCCGCCTACAAGTAAACGAACCGTACTATACGGCTTGTCATAAAACAGAGAGGAAAGGGAACGAACCATGGAAAAGATCAAGATGACCACCCCCCTTGTGGAAATGGACGGCGACGAGATGACCCGAATCCTTTGGCGGAGCATCAAGGACGAACTGATCCTGCCCTTTGTGGACCTCAAGACCGAGTATTATGACCTGGGCCTGCCCAACCGGGACGCCACCGGCGACCAGGTGACGATGGACGCCGCCCTGGCCAACAAGAAGTACGGCGTGTCGGTCAAGTGCGCCACCATCACCCCCAACGCCCAGCGGATGGACGAGTACAAGCTGCATGAGATGTGGAAGAGCCCCAACGGCACCATCCGCGCCGTGCTGGACGGCACCGTGTTCCGCGCGCCCATCATGATCGACTGCATCAAGCCGGCGGTGCGCAGCTGGAAAAAGCCCATCACCATCGCCCGCCACGCCTACGGCGACGTGTACAAGTGCACCGAGTTCCGGGTGCCCGGCCCCGGCCGCGCCGAGCTGCGCTTTACCGGCGAGGACGGCTCCAAACAGGAGGCCGTCATCTATGATTTCGAGTGCCCCGGCGTGCTGCAGGGCTCCTACAACAAGGACAGCTCGATCGCCAGCTTTGCCCGCAGCTGCTTTGCCTACGCCCTGGACGCAAAGCAGGACCTGTGGTTCGGCGCCAAGGACACCATCTCGAAAAAGTACGACCACACCTTCAAGGACATCTTCCAGGAGATCTACGACGCCGAGTACAAGGACAAGTTCGAGGCTGCCGGCATCACCTACTTTTACAGCCTGATCGATGATATCGTGGCCCGGGTCATCCGCAGCGAGGGCGGCTTCATCTGGGCCTGCAAGAACTACGACGGCGACGTGATGAGCGACATGGTCTCCACCGCCTTCGGCTCGCTGGCCATGATGACCAGCGTCCTGGTCAGCCCCGACGGCAAGTACGAGTACGAGGCCGCCCACGGCACTGTCACCCGCCACTACTACCGCTGGCTGAAGGGCGAAAAGACCTCCACCAACCCCATGGCTACCATCTTTGCCTGGTCCGGCGCGCTCAAAAAGCGCGGCGAGCTGGACGACCTGCCCGACCTGGTAGCCTTTGGCGAAGCGCTGGAAGCCGCCAGCCTCCAGACCCTGAACGACGGCATCATGACCAAGGACCTGTGCGCCCTGGCCGAGGGCGTCACCCCCACCGCCGTGGACAGCGAGGCTTTCATCCAGGCCATCCGCCAGCGGCTGGAAGCCAAACTGGGCGCGTAACCGCGCAGCGCAACAAATAAGCAAACAAAAAGAGGGACAGCCCCGCGGGGCTGTCCCTCTTTGCATCCCTTTTTGCTGTTTGGGTGGGTTCAGGAGTTCTTCATGACCACGTTCTCGACGCTGTCGGCAATCTCCTCGCAGGCGTCGGCGCACTTTTCCAGGTAGGTGTAGATCTCCTCCCAGGCCATGATGTCGCGGATGTCCAGCCCCTGCTCCACGTGCAGCTGGCGCATATTGGCGATGAAGAGGCGGTCGCTCTCCTCCTCCAGGGAGTTGATGTGGATGATGTACTCCTTCAGTTTCTTGGAGTGGCGGAAGTCGGCAAACTCCTGCAGCATCTTGCAGACTTCCTCGCAGCCGCGGATCACCACATCCAGCATATTGATGGCGTCGGGACGGATGGTCTGGACGTTGTGGATGTACACCCGCATGCAGACTTCCTCGATCTTGTCGGTCAGGGTGTCGATGTTGGTGCTCAGGGCCGAGATGTCCTCCCGCTCGATGGGGGTGATGAAGGCGCGGGCCAGTTTGTCGGTCATGCCGTGGCGGCACTTGTCGGCCGCGTGCTCGATCTCGTGGATCTGGTCCATCCACTGGGGCATCCTGGCGGGGTCAAAGCTGCGGAAGATATCTTTCAGCATCAGAGCGGCCTTGCTGGCAAAACCGGCGCACTCGATGAAATTGTCAAAATAAATGGCGTCCTGCTTTTTCGACATAATGGTTTGCTCCTTCTTGTGTTAAAAGATCTGCATGAATACCTTGGCCATGACAAAGCTGATGAGGCCGCACCCGGGGAAGGTGAAGATCCAGGTCAGCATCATATCCTTGACGACGCCGTAGTTGATGGCAGACAGCCGCTTGACGGCGCCCACGCCCATGATGGCGCTGGTCTTGGTGTGGGTGGTGGACACCGGGATGCCGAACAGGCTGGAATACAGCAGGCAGAGCGCGCCCGCAAGGTCTGCGCAGAAGCCCTGGTAGCGCTCCAGCTTGACCATGTCCATGCCCACCGACTTGATGATCTTTTCACCGCCGACGCTGGTGCCCAGAGCCATGACCACGCTGCACAAAAGCATCAGCCAGACGGGGATCTCCATGCCGGCCACCGAGCCCTGGCCGTGGGAGAAGGCCAGCCCCAGGAACAGCACGCCGATGAACTTCTGGCCGTCCTGCGCGCCGTGCATGAAGCTCATGCCCGCGGCGCCGGCGATCTGCGCCAGCCGGAAAAAGCGGTTGGCCGCCCGCAGCTCGATGTTGCGGCACAGGATGGTGACGGCCTTGCAGATGAGCCAGCCGGTGGCAAAGCCCAGCAAAAGGCTCAGGGCCAGGCCGTACAGCACCTTGACCCACTCGTTGAAGTTGATGCCGCCCACACCGCCCTGGATGGCGATGGCCGCGCCGGACAGGCCGGCGATCAGGCTGTGGCTCTCGCTGGTGGGGATGCCGAAGATGGACGCGCCCACACTGTAGACCACGATGGACAGCAGCGCCGCGCACAGGGCGATCAGGGCGCTGCTCGTGTCAGTGCCGAAGTCCACCATGTTGCTGATGGTGGAGGCCACCGAGCTGTTGATCTGGGTCATGACGAACACGCCGAGAAAGTTGAAAACGGCGCTCATCCAGATGGCCTGGCGCACGCCCAGGCACCGGGTGGTGACACAGGTGGCGATGGCGTTGGGCGCATCGGTCCAGCCGTTGACGAAGATGACCCCCAGCGTGAACAGCACGGTGATGATCAGGATCGGGTTGCCGGCCAGCTGACCCCAGAACGAGGTAAATGACAGATCCATAAAGTTGTTCAAGACTCCTTTCGGCAGGTCCATCGGGGCGCAGAGCAGGCCGCAGTGCGGCCGCTGGGCCCCGGGACGGGAAACAAAACGCCCCTGTCGGGCCGAAGCCGCAAAACATCCAAGAGCTGAGATTCCGCGCGTCTCCATGCACGAAAATCTTACATCTATTTTACTTGATTTATATCTGATTTGCAAGAATAATGTCGCGCAAAAACGGGGTGCCCGCGCCGGGCAAACAAAAAAGCAGCGGTCTCACGCTGGAAACCGCTGCCAATCGCAGGACTTTTACCTACATTTTACGAAGTTTTTACATTGCCTTGGCAAGGCCGGCGGCCCCTGTTCAGCCAAGGCGGGCGTATTCCTCGTCCGAGACCGGTTCGCACCACTCGTTGCTGGCACCCTCGCCGGGCACTTCGAGGGCCACATGGGAGAACCAGCTGTCCTTGGCTGCGCCGTGCCAGTGCTTGACCTCGGGCGGGATGACCACCGTATCGCCGGCGGAGAGGGCCTGCGCGGGCTTGCCCCACTCCTGATACCAGCCGCGGCCGGCGGTGCACAGCAGGATCTGCCCGCCGCCCTTGGACGCATGGTGGATGTGCCAGTTGTTGCGGCAGCCCGGCTCGAAGGTGACGTTGGCGGCCAAGACGCCGTTTTCACTGCCGAGGGGCTTGAGGTAGCTGTGGCCTACGAAATACTGGGCGTAGGCGTCGTTGGGGGCGCCCAGGCCGAAGATGCCGCCGTCCGGCTGTTCCGTTTCCTCGTCGGCCCAGACTTCCTTTGCCATGCGGAAGGCGGCCCATGCCTTGGGCCAGCCGGCGTAGAAGGCGGCGTGGGTGATGATCTCGGCGATCTCGGCGCGGGTGATGCCGTTTTGCTTGGCGCTCATCAGGTGGAACTGGAAAGAAGAATCCACCAGCCCCTGCGAGAGCAGGGACACCACCGTCACCAGGGAGCGGTCCCGCAGGGAGAGCTTATCCTCCCGGCTCCACACTTCGCCGAACAGAACGTCGTCGTTGAGCTGGGCGAACTTGGGTGCGAATGTGCCGAGCTGATCCCGCCCGGCTGTCTGTTTGACTGCCATTGTTTCTGCCTCCATTCGTTGATGCAGTGTTCCGATGGCTCTATTGTAGCGCACCCGGGCTGAAATGTCGAATACTTCGTTTTCATGTTCGAACATTCCCAAAACGCATGGCTTAACCAGCGGTAGAGATAGAAAAAGTCCCGTCCATCCGCACGTGCCGGCGGGACGGGACCTTTTGGACAGTCTGCGTTGCCCGGCGGACGGGCAGCGCAAGAACATTACAAACGCATCACAGGCTCATCTTGATCTTGGAGGCCGGGAGCTTGTTCATGGCGCCCTGGTCCAGGTCGGCCGACAGGGCCGCGCCGGCGGTGTCCATGTCCGCCTCCACCAGGGAGGTGCCCATGTCCGAGAGGATGGTGCCGCGCAGGGTGTCGAGGGTCATGGTCTCGAGGGGGTCCATGCGCATGGCGATCAGCAGGGAGGTGCCGCCGTACTGCACCGCGGCGCTCTGGCCGAAGGCGAGGCCCATGAGGGTCTGGGTGTCCTCGTCCGAGAAGGAGCCCTCCATCTCGCTCAGGCTGATAAAGCTGCTGTTCAGCTGGTCGGCGGCCTCCTCAGCGGTGATCTCGGTGCCCAGCACGGCGTAGATGCCGGGCAGGGCGTCGGCCACCACCTGGTCGAAGGTGTCGGGGGTGCTGTCAGCGGCGGCCTGCTTGGCCAGGTCCAGCATCTGGGCGGTCTGGTCCTCGTCCGCAAAGGCGAAGGTGGACAGATCATACAGGGGGACGGTGGTGTAGCGGATATACAGCATCTGGTTCTGCAGGTGGTCGGTCAGTTCCTCGTCGGTGATGGGGGTCTCGCCCTCCTGGCCGTAGAGCAGGTCGACCAGGGCGGTCTGCTTGGCCAGGTTGTATTCGTAGCTGCGGATGGTCTCCTCGCCGATGCCGTTGGCGGCATACAGGTCGCCATAGTTCTCGATCAGCTGGTCGGTGTAGCTGTCGGCCTGGGCGGTGTAGGCGGGGTCCAGCTCAGCCCCCAGCTCGGCAAAGCGGTCCTCCACCGCTACATAGCGGCGCAGCTCCTCCAGGGTGGTCTGGGCCACATAGTCGCTGACGGTGACGGCCTCGCCGCCGTCGGGGGTGATGGTGGCTTTCAGGAAGGATTTGACGCTGGAGGGGTCCTGATCCTCGCCGGCGTACTGGGCGGCCTGCTGGTAGGCGTCGAACTGGGCCAGCAGGTACAGGCCCGAGCTGATCGTCTCGCCGCCGATGGTGCCCACCGTGTCGGGGGTGGAGAAGTGGCAGCCGGCCAGGGATAAGCAGAGCGCCAGCGCACTGGCCAGCGCGAGTAGTTTTTGTTTCATGTGCGGTATGCTCCTTTGATGTTTTTTGAGCGGGATGGGATAACTTACTCAGTATAAACCCGGCGGGCGGGGCGCGTCAAGGGTTTTGGGGCGCGGAGGCGGCGGTTTTGTCCTGGATGGCCGCCATGGCCTGCAAAAGCTGCTGCAGCAGGTCCAGGGGCTTTTCCTCGTCCCGCAGCCGCACCGACAGGTAGGGTTTGGCCCCGGCCCCCGCCGTCACCCGGCCGTCGAAGGCGGTGAGCAGGCCGCGGATCATGGGCAGCTCCAGCTTTTCCAGCGAGAGGGTCAGCAGGTCCTTTTTCTGGGTGACTTCGTAGACGCCCACCGAGGCCGCCAGGATGCGCACCAGCGAGACGTTGACCAGGTCGCTGACCGAGGCCGGCGGGTCGCCGTAGCGGTCGATCAGTTCGTCCAGGACGTCGGCGGCGTCGGCGGGGTTCTGGATGGCGGCGATCCGGCGGTAGGCCTCGATCCGGCCGGGGCCGTCGGGGATATACCGCTCGGGGATATAGGCATCCACCCGCAGGTCCACCAGGCACTCGCTCTTGTCCCGCAGGACCGGCTCGCCCCGGGCGGCGGCGATGGCCTGGTTCAGCATCTTCATATACAGGTCGTAGCCCACGGCCTCCATGTGGCCGTGCTGGCTGTGGCCCAGCAGGTTGCCCGCGCCCCGGATCTGCAGGTCCCGCATGGCGATGCGGAAGCCCGAGCCAAAGGCGGTGAACTCCCGGATGGCGGACAGCCGCTTCTGGGCGATGTCGGACAGGGTCTTGTCCCGGCGGAAGGTGAAGTAGGCGTAAGCCTTGCGGCCGCTGCGGCCCACCCGGCCCCGCAGCTGGTACAGCTGGGCCAGGCCCATCCGGTCGGCGTCCTCGATGATGAGGGTGTTGCAGTTGCGCACGTCGATGCCTGTCTCGATCAGAGTGGTGCAGACCAGGACGTCCAGCTCGCCGTTCAGCAGCTTCTGCCAGACGGGGTTCAGCTCCTCCTCGGTCATCTTGCCGTGGGCGATGCCCACCCGGGCCCCGGGGGCCATCCGCTGGACCCGGGCGGCGGTCGATTCGATGTTGTCCACCCGGTTGTGCAGGTAGTAGACCTGCCCGCCCCGGGCCAGCTCCTTTTTGATGGCCTCGGCCAGGATGACCTCGTTGTACTCCAGGACGAACGTTTCCACCGGCTGACGCTCAAAGGGCGGTTCCTCGATGGTGGACATATCCCGGATGCCGCTCATGGCCATGCTGAGGGTGCGGGGGATGGGGGTGGCGGACAGGGTGAGCATATCCACCCCGATGAAGTTCTGTTTCAGTTTTTCCTTGTGGCGGACGCCGAAGCGCTGTTCCTCGTCGATGATGACAAGGCCCAGGTCGTGGAAGCGGACGTCCTTGGAGAGCAGGCGGTGGGTGCCCACCACGATGTCCACGCTGCCGGCCTGCAGGCCCCGCAGGGCCTCTTTCTGCTGCTTGGCGGTGCGGAAGCGGCTGAGCAGCTCCACCTTGACGGGGAAAGCCTCCATCCGGGACAGGATGGTGTTGTAGTGCTGCCAGGCCAGCAGGGTGGTGGGGGCCAGGATGGCGCACTGCTTGCCGCCCATCACGCACTTGAAGGCGGCCCGCAGGGCCACCTCGGTCTTGCCGACCCCCACGTCCCCGCACAGCAGCCGGTCCATGGGCCAGGCGTGCTCCATATCGTTTTTGATCTCGGCGGTGGCGGCCAGCTGGTCCTCGGTCTCGTCGTATTCAAAGCGGGCCTCAAAGTCCTGCTGCCACTCCCCGTCGGGCGGGAAGGCGAAGCCCTTGGCCTGCTTGCGCCGGGCGTACAGCTCGATCAGCTCCTGGGCCATCTCCTCGGTGGCCTTTTTGACCCGGGCGCGGGTGCGCTGCCACTCGGCCCCGCCCAGCTTGGCCAGCTTGACCTTGTCCTCGTCGCCGGGGGGCGTGTAGCGGCTGAGCAGGTCCAGCTGGGTGACAGGCACATACAGCACGTCTGACCCGGAATACTGGATCTTCAGGTAATCTTTGGTCGCGCCCTGGACTTCCAGCCGCTGGATGCCGGCGTACATGCCGATGCCGTGGCTCTGGTGGACGACGTAGTCGCCGGGCTTGACGTCGGCCAGGCTGGACAGGGCGTCCTTGTTCTTTTTGCGCTTTTTGGCTTTGGCCTCGTCCCCCTCGCCGATGCCGTGGCGGCGGCTGGTCAGGACGGCGCAGCGGGCAAAGGGCAGGGTGCACCCGGCATTCAGGTGGCCGGGCAGCACCTGCACCAGGCCGGGCATGGGCCGGATGTCCCGGCTCATGCTGACGGTGTAGCCCTTGTCGGTCAGGTCGCGGGTGAGGGCGGCGGCCCCCTTGGGGGTGCCGGAATAGAGGGTGACGGCGTACCCCTGTTCGACCAGGGGGTCAAGGTCCTCCAGCAGGCTGCGCAGTTCTCCGTTCCAGCTGGGGGAGACGTGGGCCTCGGCGTTGATGAGGTCCTTGAGTTTGAACTCGTTCATCCCCCGCAGGAAGTTCTCGCACAGGAGGGTGGGGTACTTCTCCGCGGCTGCGGCCAGGCCGGCCATGGTCTGGTAGAGCACGTCCAGGCCAGGGCAGAGCAGCCCTTCTTCCAGCAGGCCGGTCAGCTCCTCGCCGTGGCGGTACTCGGCGGCCTTCTGGGCGTCCCGGATGCCGCCCACCTCGTCCAGGATGAGCAGGGGGGCGTCCATGTGGTCCAGCAGGGTGGCGGGCTGGGGGTAGCGGATGCCGTAGTATTTGTCCATGGCCTCGGGCATCTGGCCGGCGTCCAGCTGGGCCAGCTCGGGGGCCATGGCCTGCTCGAGGGCGGCGCGGTGCTTGCCGCGGGCTTTTTTGATGGCGGCCCGCAGGGCTCCGGCCGTCTCCTCGCAGCTGCCGAACAACACCTCACGGGCAGGGGAGAGGTAGATCTTCTGCAAAGAGGCGTCCCGGCGCTGGCTCATCAGGTCGAAGGAGGCGATGGAGTCGATCTCCTCATCCCAGAATTCCAGCCGGGCAGGGGAGGCCATGTCGGGGGCGTAAATGTCTACGATGTCGCCCCGGACGCTGAACTGGCCGGGCCCCTCCACCTGGCTGCGGCGGACATACCCCGCCGCGAACAGCTGCCCGACCAGCGCGTCCCGGGAAAACTGCATCCCCGGTTTGAGGGTCAGGGTGTTGGCCATGAACTCGGCCCGGGGGACGGTGTACTGCAGCAGGGCTTCCACCGGGACGCAGACGGCTTTCAGCCGCCCTCCCGCCAGCGCGCCCAGCACTGACAGGCGGCGGTATTCGTATTCGCGGCTGGCGCCTTCCACCGGGCGGAGCATGAAGTCCCGCGGGGGAAAGACGTCGGCTGCTACCCCCAGCGTTTTGAGGTCGTCGGCAAAGTGGGTGGCCTCGGCCTCGCCGGGGGTCACGATGCAGAGGGGGCGGCCCAGGTCGCGGGCCAGCAGGGCATAGACCAGGGCCCGCCCGGCGGGGGGCAGGCCGAACAGCGCAGCCGGGCCCGGCGAGGCCAGGCTGGCGGCGATCTTCTGGTATTCGGCGGTTTGTTTGAGCAGGGCCTCATACATGGGGCGTTCACCTCGCAGTCAATGGGGCCGGATGTCACCGGTTGTATTTGTTTTGCGCTTCGGACAGCTTGCCGGCCATGAGCAGCCGGGCGGCGGCTTCGATGTCGGGCCAGCGGCCGGACACGGCCTTGGCGTCCTCCTCCGGGAAGCGCCCCAGCACCCAGTCGGCCAGGTCGTAGTCGGGGCGGGGCTTTTCCCCCACGCCGATGCGGATGCGGGGAAAGGCGTCGGTGCCCAGCCGGGCGATGATGCTCTTGAGGCCATTGTGCCCCCCGGCCGAGCCGGAAGGCCGGATGCGCAGCTTGCCGGGGGCCTGGGTGATGTCGTCGCACAGGACGATGACGTGATCGGCCGGGATCTTGAAAAAGGCGGCCAGGGGGGCGATGGAGTCCCCCGAAAGGTTCATATAGGTAAGGGGCTTGAGCAGGCAGACCTTGCGGCCGTCCACTTCGCCCTGGCCCCACAGGCCCTGGAACTTGCTTTTGGAGACCGAAATGCCCCACTTGCCGGCCAGGTAGTCCAGGGCGGCAAAGCCGGCGTTGTGGCGGGTGCCCTCGTATTTGGCCTCGGGGTTGCCGAGGCCGGCGATCAGCCAGATGTTGTTCGTTGTCATAGTATTTCCTGTTCGTATGATGTGTGCAAAAATGCCGGACGGGCAAAAAGGAACGGGCCGTACACGGTCATGCCCGCGCACAGCCTATCCCTTCCGGCGGCGTCCTGTTGATTTCGGGGTCAGCCCTGTTCGGACTGCTCTGCCTGGCGCTGCTCGGCTTCCAGGCGCTGCTTTTTGGCGATGTAGGCTTCCATCCTGGGGACGGCCCAGCCCTCTACGTTGGCCTGGCGGCCCCGCTCGATGGCCAGGGCCCCGGCGGGCACATCCTGGGTGACGGTGCTGCCGGCGGCGGTGTAAGCCCCGTCGCCCACCGCCACCGGCGCCACCAGGTTGGTGTTGCAGCCGATGAAGCAGTAGTCCCCGATGGTGGTGCGGTATTTGTTCTGCCCGTCGTAGTTGCAGGTGACGGTGCCGCAGCCGAAGTTGCAGTATTTGCCCACGTCGCTGTCGCCGATGTAGGTCAGGTGGCTGACGGTGTTGCCGCGGGCAAAGTTGGAGTTCTTGGTCTCCACATAGGCGCCCAGGTGGACGCCGTAGTCGGTGACGGTGCCCGCGCGGATGTGGGTGAAGGGCCCGATGTTGTTGTGAGGGCCGATCTGCGAGGCGTAGACCTGGCTGGCGTTGACGGTGGTGCCGCCGCCGACGGTGCTGTCCTCGATGAGGGCGTTGGGGCCGATGACGCAGCCCGGCCCGATGACGGTGCTGCCCCGCAGGATGGTGCCGGGCAGGATGACGGCCCCCGGCGCGATCTGGACCGTTTCGTCAATGAACACAGTGCGGCTTGCGATCTGCACGCCGTTTGCGATGTGCCGCAGCAGCACCGCCTCGCGGGCGGCCTCGGCGCTGTCCAGCGCGGCGCGGGCCGCAGCCAGAGCCTGTGAAGTTTCGTTTCTGCTTTCCATACCCATCAAAAGATACCTCCCAATGCAGGCCGGGCGCGGCCCGGCAAAAGCCCCGGCCCCGCCGGGGCGGCGCGGTATTTGGATACAAGGCGGGACAGGTCCCGAACCTACCCCACTATATATTAACGTAAAAGCCTTGTTTTTTCAAGGGAAATGCACAAATTTGTGTAAACAAAATCAGCAGATTTCAGCTTTGAATAACTGGATTTTGCGGCGTTTGTCTGGTATAATATTTTCGCACGCAGTACGTTACGCAAAAAACGAACGATGGCTGTACCGCCGGGAAGCAAAGCGCCCGGCACCAATCAAAACGGGAGGTAAATGAATCCATGAGCAAAAAGTATATCTACTACTTCAGCGAGGGAAACGACGCCTTTGGCGGCGATAAGACCACGATGAAGAACATCCTGGGCGGCAAGGGCTCGGGCCTGGCTGAGATGACTGCAGCCGGTATGCCTGTGCCCCAGGGCTTCACCATCACGACGGAAGCCTGCACCCAGTACTATGCCGACGGCCGTCAGCTGAACGACGCGCTGGTCGCTGACATTTTCGAGCACGTCAAGGGCCTGGAGGAGATCACCGGCAAGAAGTTCGGCGACAACTCCAACCCCCTGCTGGTGTCTGTCCGTTCCGGCGCCCGTCAGTCCATGCCCGGCATGATGGACACCATCCTGAACCTGGGCCTGAACGACGAGGCTGTCGAAGGCCTGGCCAAGAAGACCGATAACCCCCGCTTTGCGTATGACTGCTACCGCCGCTTTGTGCAGATGTTCGCGGACGTCGTCATGATGGTCCCCAAGAGCCTGTTCGAGGTCGAGATCGACAAGATGAAGGAAGAGAAGGGCTATAAGTCCGACGCTGACCTGACCGCCGACGACCTGAAGGCTCTGGTCGCTGTCTTCAAGAAGATCTATGAGGACAACGAGGGCCGTCCCTTCCCCCAGGATCCCAAGGAGCAGCTGGTCGAGGCTGTCAAGGCCGTCTTCCGCAGCTGGGACAACCCCCGCGCCAACGTCTACCGCAAGATGAACGAGATCCCCTACGAGTGGGGCACCGCTGTCAACGTCCAGCAGATGGCCTTCGGTAACTCCGGCGACCGCTCCGGCACCGGCGTCGCCTTCACCCGCGACCCCGCCACCGGCGCCAAGAAGCTGATGGGCGAGTACCTGATCAACGCCCAGGGCGAGGACGTCGTCGCCGGCGTGCGCACTCCTTCCCCCATCAGCCACCTGAAGGACCAGATGCCCGAGGTCTACGAGGAGTTCGTCGACATCGCCAACCGTCTGGAGAAGTACTTCCGCGATATGCAGGATATGGAGTTCACCATCGAGGACGGCCACCTGTATATGCTGCAGACCCGTAACGGCAAGCGCACCGCCCAGGCTGCCCTGCAGGTCGCCTGCGACCTGGTGGACGAGGGCATGATCACCGAGCAGGAGGCTGTCCTGCGCGTGGAGCCCAAGCAGCTGGACACCCTGCTGCATCCCCAGTTCGACGCCGCTGCCCTGAAGGCCGCTGAGGTCGTGGGCAAGGGCCTGGCTGCTTCTCCCGGTTCTGCCTGCGGCCAGATCGTCTTCACCGCCGAGGAGGCTGAGGAGATGGTCAAGTCCGGCAAGATGAAGAAGGTCGTCCTGGTCCGTCTGGAGACCTCCCCCGAGGATATCGTGGGCATGCAGGTCTCTCAGGGCATCCTGACTGTCCGCGGCGGCATGACCAGCCACGCCGCCGTTGTGGCCCGCGGCATGGGCACCTGCTGCGTTTCCGGCTGCGGCAACGACAACGACGTCAAGATCGACGAGGAGGCCAAGACCTTCGAGATCAACGGCCACAAGTTCGTGGGCGGCGACTGGATCTCCATCGACGGCTCCACCGGCAACATCTACGCCGAGCAGATCCCCACCGTGGCTGCCACCGGCAACAAGAACTTCAACCGCTTCATGGGCTGGGCCGACGCTGCCCGCCAGATGCTGGTCATGACCAACGCCGACAACCCCCGCGACGCCCAGCAGGCTGTCGACATGGGCGCTGAAGGCATCGGCCTGTGCCGTACCGAGCACATGTTCTTCGCCGAGGACCGCATCAAGGCTGTCCGTGAGATGATCTGCGCCCGCACCGTGGAAGAGCGCGAGGCTGCTCTGGCCAAGGTCGAGCCCTATCAGCAGAGCGACTTCGAGGCCATGTACCGGATCATGGGCGAGCGCCCGATGACCATCCGCTACCTGGATCCCCCTCTGCACGAGTTCCTGCCCAGCAAGGACGAGGACATCGCCGAGCTGGCCAAGGACATGGGCATGACCTTCGAGGAGCTGAAGAACGTCGTCGAGAGCCTGCATGAGTTCAACCCCATGATGGGCCACCGCGGCTGCCGTCTGGCTGTCACCTACCCCGAGATCGCCGTCATGCAGACCCGTGCCGTCATCAAGGCTGCCCTGAAGGTCAGCGCTGAGACCGGCAAGATGATCACTCCGCACATCATGATCCCCCTGGTGGGCGAGGTCAAGGAGCTGAAGTTCGTCAAGGACGTCGTGGTCGAGACCGCCGACAAGCTGATCGCTGAGGCTGGCGTCGACATGAAGTACCAGGTCGGCACCATGATCGAGATCCCGCGCGCCGCTCTGACCGCCGGCGAGATCGCCAAGGAGGCCGAGTTCTTCAGCTTCGGCACCAACGACCTGACCCAGATGACCTTCGGCTTCAGCCGTGACGACGCCGCCAAGTTCCTGGGCGCTTACTACGACCACAAGATCTACGAGAGCGATCCGTTCCAGCACCTGGATCAGGTCGGCGTGGGCAAGCTGGTCAAGATGGCTGCTGTCGATGGCCGCGCCACCCGTCCCGACCTGGGCCTGGGCATCTGCGGCGAGCACGGCGGCGACCCCTCTTCGGTCGAGTTCTGCCACAACATTGGCCTGGACTACGTCAGCTGCTCTCCCTTCCGTGTGCCCATCGCCCGTCTGGCCGCCGCACAGGCTGCTATTAAAAATCCGCGGAAATAAGAACTCCGCAGGTTTGGCGTGACGTCACCTAAAGGATAGAATATGCGCCCCTCCTGTCTGTAACAAGACGGGAGGGGCGTTTTTTGCTGTACGGTTTGACTGAAAGCAGTCTGTATCAGAATAGAGAGACGTTTCTGTTTTGGCCAGGCAGGATTTGAACCAGAGCGCCTGCGCGGAATTCGGCCAAACAGCTGACAGCTTTGTTGAATAAAAGATGAAAATTTTGTGAAATTGGCGAATATTGCTGCCGGTACCACCAGACAAAACAGTAGATGACAACGTTGCTTGGTGGTTTCATAAGCTCTTCACATGACGGCTGCAAGAGTGAACCGCTTTTTGCTATAAGGATAGCAAAAAAGAGAGGCTGCGTAAAGCTTTGGGCGCAGAGATGTGGGGTTTTCTGCAAGCGGGTACTTTTTGTCATTATCCTATCTGCAAAAACAGGTAGGCCGGCACATCCAGGACCTGGGCGATCCGCACACTGGTTCGCCAGACGAAAAAGGCCGTGGAGGACGGCGACTTCGGCAAGATGCTAGAAATCAAAACCCTGCTGGGGCAGATGCAGGACTGGCCTTTCCGATTTGACCCGTAAATCGAATACATACTATAACCATGAAAGCCTCGGGGAACGACCCCGAGGTTTTCATTATTTTCACCCATTTCTATCATGCAAGGAGGAATTTGCTATGCACAGTTTCGTCTACGAACTTGCCCGAACACCCATCTGCCCCGACCGCTATGCCCGGGCCGGCAACCTGCCCGACTGGTTTTACGAGCAGGTTTGCGATTACGCCGAGAATACCGATCTGTCACAGAGGGAACAGGCCATCGCTGACCTGTCCCGTTTTCTTGGCCCCCTCTGCACCCGCAAAGGGGACCGGCTGGACTTTGCCCCCAGCCTGCGGGACAGCTTCTTCCGCAAAGGGTATGTCTGCTTCCGGGCCGCCGCCGAGGTGCTGGCCCAGACGGCCTACACCGTATTCAGCGGCAGCGAGCAAGCCCCTGCCTTTGACCTGGCCCTGTCCGGCCTGAACGACAGCTATGAGGACCGGTACGGAATCTACATTTATATGGGAACGGCCGATACTCTGGAACCTCTGGACCGCTGGCTTCGCTATGCCGACCTGACCCGGCCGGTCTATATTGGCGGCGTGGTAGATTACCACGCTTGACTCCCACATCCCATCATACTTTTCTAGGATGCTCTAAAAACGTGGGAAATGTGGGAATTTCCCACGTTTCCCACATATTCAGAAAGCAAAACAACATTTTCAAGGAGGAAATTACAATGTCTGCCAATGTTGAAACCATGTTCTATGTCCGCGAAAAGCCCTGGCACGGTCTGGGCACTCCTGTCATGGAGGCCCCCGCTTCCGCCGATGCCCTGGTCTGGGCCGGCCTTGACTGGCAGGTCATCCAGAAGGAGGTCAGCACCGAAGATGGTGACCGGATCGCCGGTTACAAGGCCAACGTCCGCAGCACCGACGGCAGCGTGCTGGGCATCGTGTCCGACCGCTACAGGGTAGTGCAGAACGAGGACGCCTTCCGCTTCACCGACGAGCTGCTGGGGAAGGGAGTCACCTATGAGACGGCAGGCTCTCTGCAGTTCGGCCGCAAGGTTTGGATGCTGGCTCGGATGCCCCAGCGGTACATCATCGCGGGGGATGAGATTGCACCTTATTTGGTGATCATGAACTCCCACGATGGCAGCAGCGGGGTGAAGGTGGCTATGACCCCCATCCGGGTGGTCTGCCAAAACACCCTGAATCTGGCCCTGAACAGCGCCGACCGTGTTTGGGCGGCCCGGCACACCGAGAACGTCATGAGCCGGGTACGGGAGGCCAGCGAGACCCTGCGCCTGGCAGAACGTTACATGAGCGAGCTGGGCCGTGGGGTGGACGAGCTGGCCAAAATCAAGCTGTCCGACCGGAAGGTTCTGGACCTGATGCAGACCTTCTTCCCGGTTAGTGAGGAGATGTCCGACACCCAAAAGAAGAACAACCTGCGCCTGCTGGAGGATCTCAAACAGCGCTATTGGAATGCGCCGGATTTGGTGGACATGTGGAAGAATGGATACCGGTTCATCAACGCGGTGAGCGACTTTGCCACCCATGCTGACCCCATCCGCAAAACCAAGAGCTACAACGAGAATCTTTTCCTGCGAACTATCGAGGGGAACCCTATGATTGACAAGGCCTACAAGATGGTTCGGGCGGCAGCCTGAACCGTGAAGCAGCGTATCACCATAGGGCGGGACGTATGAAGTTGATTCATGCGTCCCGCCTTTCTGTATGAATAGGAGGTAAAACCATGTCCTTTACTGTGATTGCAACCACCGAAACTATGCCCTACACGGACTGGCTGGATTACCGCAAACAGGGGATCGGCGGATCGGATGCCGCTGTGGTCTGCGGGATCAGCCGGTACAAGTCCCGGGTGGAACTTTGGATGGAAAAGACCCATCAGATGCCGGATCAGGAGGTTGGTGAAGCCGCCTACTGGGGTACCCAGCTGGAAGGTCTGGTGCGGGCGGAATTCACCAAGCGCACCGGCATCCAGGTGGAACACCGGATGGAACTGCTGCGGAGTGACGAACACCCTTTCATGCAGGCCAACCTGGACGGCACCTGCATTCACCCTGACCTTGGCCCCTGTATCTTCGAGGCCAAGACGGCCTCCGCTTTCAAGGCCGGGGAATGGGAGGACAGTATCCCGGACGAATACTTTCTGCAGGTGCAGCACTACATGGCGGTCACCGGCTACCAGGGAACGTACATCGCCGCCCTGATCGGCGGCAATACCTTCCGCTGGAAGTTCATTCCCCGGGATGAAGAACTAATCACCCTTCTGGTGCAGCTGGAAGCGGACTTCTGGCAGCACGTCCAGAGCGAGACCCCGCCGCCTCTAGATGGTTCCTCTGCTTCGGCCCGATTTCTGGCCGAGTGCTTTCCAAGCAGCCTGTCCCGGTCCACGGTGGAACTACCCGACCAGGCCGCCACCCTCATCCAGCAGTACGATGAGGCCAGCCAGCAGATCAAGGCCCTCGCCGAGCAGAAACAAGAGGCCGAAAATCTGCTGAAGGAAATGATGGGAGACCACGAAACCGGTATGGTCGGAGACCATCTCGTCACATGGAAAAATGTTGTGCAGGAACGGCTGGACACCAAGACCCTGAAAGCCGAGCATCCGGCCCTGTACAAGAAGTACGCCAACCAAACCAGCTGCCGCCGGTTTACCATCAAGAGTTTATAAGGAGGAAGAAACCATGGAACAGATGAACTTGAAAGACCGCCTGAGCGCCAAAGTCGAGACCCTGCAGACCGCCCCTGCTCTGCCGTCATCGGACTACCTGGCTTTGAACAACAACACTCTGGGTCTGATTCACGAGAACCTAAAGGACCAGCCCCTGACCTACCAGATGTTCGACGTGGTCAAGTCGCCCTCGGGCGGCTCCACCGTCTTTACAGTTCCAGGGCTGACTGGCGAGGAGGCAGAAAAGGAGCTGACCGGGATCATCCTGGACTACACTTTGCCCCGGGCCTACTGGGACACCCCCGACCCGGTGGAGGGCACGCCGCCTACCTGTCTCAGCCACAACAGCCTTGTCTCAGAGGACGGCAAGCCCTGCGCCCACTGCCCCTTTAACGACTATGGTTCCAAGGACGGCGAGACAGGGGCCAAGGCCTGCAAGGAGTCGGTATTGCTGTTCCTGCTGCGGCCGGGCAATGTCCTGCCCCTGCTGGTGCGGGTGCCGGTGACTAGCAAGGGACTGTTTCTCAAATACACCGCCCGCCTCACCAGCACCCTGACCCCGTTGAACGGGGTGGTCACCCGAATTTCCCTCAAGAAGGCCACCAGCCGGGGAGGCAAGCCCTACGCCCTCTTCCACTTTGAGGCGGTCAGCGCCCTCAGTTCCGAAGAAGCTGCCATCGCCAAAGCCTTCGCCCGGCAGTTCATGGAGGCGGTGAAGGCCAGTGAGACAATGCCCAAGCTGGAGGCGGCAGGGTAAAAATAGAGCTCAGGGCATGTCTTTTATTACAAATGTCCTGAGCTTTTTTTGTAGGAAATCACGTTTGTTGGATAAATAGATCAAATATCTGGGGAGATTTGCTATACTTGTCTCAAAAAAGCAAGGAGGCAAGAACAATGGCAGAGCGAAACGACGATCGGAATGGAATTCTAGTGTCAGATTGTGGTAATCCTGATCAAACTGACGCTAAGGATCAAACGAGCGCGAAGAAAGACCAAGAAAAGGGCGCTCAAAAGGACGAAAAAAAGAAAAAGCTGTACAAATCGGTGACCGTCCAGCTGAAAGGGCCATATCGTAAAATAGAGTATTCTCTCTATCGGCCCGCCAAAGGGGAGGCGTACAGGCCGTTTGGGGATGTCAAAATTGCCCCGGAGTTGATTAAAAAATCAAAAAAGAAATGGAAATTAGAAGAAGCGGAAATAGAATATTCCAGGGATTTATATGTTTTAGCATTTCAAGCATTCTTTGATTTTCCAAAAGATGGGCCGGAGAAAAGCCAGACTGAGCGGGCAAAAATTCAATTGCTGATTTTGCTGGCACAGATTGCCTCTATCCTGGTCAAAAACAATTTTACATTGCCAGTGATTTATTTGGGAGGAGGTTCCAAGGAAATTTATAAAGGAATAGAAGAACTGTTAAAGGCTGTACAGGGGGAAGGAATTTGGAAAGGAAAAGAGTGTGAATTGAATCGAAAATGGCTGATTCGGCCCGTTGTTGGGGAAAACGCTTCTTGTACTTCTCACGAAATGGTTGATTATATTTGCGGCTTGTACAGCAGGAATTATAATAGGAAGAAGTTTTGGATTGGTTATGCCGAAAGTGCGGTGGCGATCAGGGAGGATGTAGACAAAACAATCCGAAATGAGATTTTGAAAACTTCGGAATTTATCATTCCCATCTTGTTTGAAAAACCCGGGAGAAAAAAGCTTGGAAGCACGGAGATCCAAATACAAACAGCCTGCTTAACTGGATGTTGGGATAAAATTCGAAATTTGGAGGTGAATGGAATAAGTATGCATAGAATGATCGTGGAATTTATAAAAGATTTTCATAAAAATGTGGAGTATGAATACAATGAAAGGGAGATGCCTCTGCAGAATATTTGGAGAAATAGAATGGAACTTTATCGTCCGATCACGGACCAAGAAAATCGTCTGCAATCTATTGCGGAAGAGGATTTGTACTGTGCAGCTCTGGCCTTTTTGGAACTGTTGCTGGAGTATCTAAAAAATGAATATATTTTGGAAAAAACAGAGGTAAAAAAGATTCTTTTGGATTATTGCAGATGGGTTTTGCCTGGATCTCCTCAGATCAATATACTGGAATCCGCTTGTCAGCCGCTTCCTTCGCTCGATACCCCTATATGCTTGGGGGAATATGATGATCTAGAAGTGTTTTATGAATTCTTATGGGAATATGCATTTGAGCCTGAACATAGATATAAAAAATCAAAATATGGATCCGAAGAATGTCGTGGAATATTGCATACTTTAAAAAATGAAAATGAGGAATATTTTATTGCACCAAGAGATGAGCTGTTGAATGCATACCAGGAGTGGCTTGGTGAAAATTTGTGCAATACATTTCCACCTGAAGAAGGCAAGAAAAAATGGGAAGATAGACTGTGTAAGGCGGGCTTGAACTTGAAACGGAGTAATAAAAGAAATGATTCATGGCGGTATCAATATTATAAGGGCCAGCCGCCTGTTTGTTGCGTTGGGATTCTAATGAAGGAAATCAAAGAGGCTGTAAAAAATACGATTTATCCAACTTCGACAGTCAAAGTGAATGGTTTAGCTGATTCCGAAGTGCCAAAGAGACTCAATTGGGCGTTGAAGTAAGCTTCAGGGTGAAAATAACGAATAAATGTATAATTTTCGCTTTGCTTCGGAACTTCGACGCCTTTGACTGGTTCGACACGACGGTTTAAATGAAGCTGAATAGACTTTATAAGGCGTTTTGGGCCGCTCTCCCACCCCGGTGGGAGGGCGGCCCTTTTTTGCGTCCGGCACACAGGAGACTGGCCTGGCAGCAGGGGATTTTCTTTTCTGATTGACCCCCAAACAGAAAAATAAACCCAAGGTCAAGGTATGCCTGCAGGGCCGCGGGTTATGAATGGAACAGGCATCAGGAAAGGAGATTTTTATGATCGATATGACAACCCAGGAAATCGCCCTCAAGCTGATCCAGGCACTCTATGAGCAGGGGCTGCTGAATCAGGAAACCTACCATAATATTCTGTCCGCATACGCCCAATAAAATAGAGAGGCAAACGTTCGCCCCGTCCTGGTTGAAGTGATCAGGGCGGGGCTTTTTTGATTGTGGAGGGATGATAAATGTTTGATCGACTCGACACCGGAAGGATCCGGCAGGTGGCTATTTATGGCCGGGTTTCCACCGAGCATGAGGCACAGTTGTCGGCCTTTGCCAACCAGCAAAAATGGTACGAAGAAATCGCCGCCCAGCATAAAGACTGGCTGATTGTAGGGCGATATTATGACGAGGGTATTACGGGTACATCGGTGGAAAAACGCCCATCTTTTATGCGGATGCTGGAGGATGCGCGCCAGGGAAAGTTCGATCTGGTGATCACCCGTGAAGTATGCCGTTTTGCCCGCAATACCGTGGATACTTTGACCGTCACCCGGGAGCTGAAACGGGTGGGGGTAGAGGTGTATTTTATTCGGGATAATATCTGGACCATGGACTCGGATGGAGAGCTGCGGCTGTCCCTGATGGCGACCCTGGCGCAGGAGGAAAGCCGGAAAATATCCGAGCGCGTGCTGGCGGGTCAGAGGATCAGCCGGAAGAACGGTACGCTCTACGGAAACGGGAATATTTTGGGCTATGATCTGGTGGACGGAAACTATGTCATCAATGCCCGGCAGGCCTACACGGTCCGAAAAATATTTGAGCTTTATGCGGGCGGTATGGGGTATAAACAGATCTGTGCTGAGCTGACCCGGATGGGGTGCGAGAATGCCCACGGGGAGGTGAAATGGAGTGTGGAGCGGATCGGCCGGATCCTGCGCAACGCCACCTATAAAGGGTACATCGGGTACAATAAATCCTGCAGCGATGGCTTCCTGACCCAGAAGCGGGTGAACCATCGGGAGGAGGATTTTGTCTACGTCAAGGGCAAATTTGAGCCCATCGTGTCGGAGGAACTGTGGGACCGGTGCGAGGCTCTGCGCCGGAAGAAGAGTACCCCGCTGACAGGCCCCGACGGCAAGACCCGGAAGTTCATGCGGAAAGAGCCTCAGTCGGTCTGGACCGAGAAACTGCGGTGCAGCTGCGGGTCAGCCTTTCGGCGGTTTGTGTGGCGGACCAATGCCGATGGACGGAAGGTCTATGGCTTTGAATGCTACCGCCAAAAGCGGCAGGTGAGCCGGCGCTATCTGGAAGCTCACGGCTTGGATGCCAGCACGGTCTGCCGCAGCAAAAGCATTCCGGCCTGGCAGATCGACCTGATGGCCCGGACGGTTTTTCGGAGGGTCTGGGGCCAGCAAAAGGAAGCGGTCCTGATGGCCTGCCGGATGATTGAGCAGTATGCTGCCCAAAGCGGCGACAACACCGCCGACCTGCTGAAGGCTTTGGAAAAGCAGCAGGCCCAATTGGTGAAGAAGCAGGAGGGGCTGCGGGAGATGTGTGCGCTGGGGATGATCAGTCGGGAGGTGTTTCTCCAGGACAACAGGAAGGCGGACCAGGAGCTGGCCGAACTCCAGAAGAAGGTGGAGGATCTGCAGGCTCAGAGTGCAGAGATGCCGGTATCTGCCCTGGATATGAAACAGATTCGCCAGACCCTAGATCAGTGGGTGGATTTTTCGGGGACAGTCATCGCCGAAGAGGTGATCCGGCAGTTTATCCTGCAGGTTGTGGTGGTGGATGACGATACCTTCAACTGGACCCTGAACTTTGCCAGAGATCTGCCGGCCGATCAGCAGCGGATGAACCCCAGTGCGATTGCCCTGCAGCTTTACCGGGACAGACAGAGCGCCGGGAAGGATGGGAAGATCGATACCCAGCTCAGCCGCCATATCACCGACCCGCAGCCCCTGCTGACCTTTGCCATCACCAGGGAGGAGGCCAGGGACTACTGCCAAGAGATCGGCCTTAAGTTCTTCGGCAAAAAGTGGCGTGACAAGACCATCATTGTCAGCATCTGAGGGCCGCCGGATAGAAAAGCCCTCAAACAGGAAACACCCAACCAGGCAGGCGGGAGGCCTGCCTGATTGGATGTTCTTTTTCTAAACCGGCCCCGGAAAGGGGCTTAGAGCCTGCGGCGTGCGGAATAGAGGGCACCAGCCGACAGTCCAGATCCTCAGTCGTCAGATGGACTTTTTAATCATCTTTCGGATTGATGGGATTTCTGAAAGGTCGCTGTTGTTGCAGAGGGTGATGGGGTTGATGTCCAGTTTTTCAAAGGCATCATAGAGGGCGTCGATGGTGCGATAGTCCGAGAGGCTGAACTCCTTTTTCATCTTTTTCAGAGCGGTGTCCAGCCCGGCGCCGGCACTGGTTTTCGCTACCAGGTACGTCATCCTCTCTTTTTTCGTATCGGGCAGGTTGGAACTGTCGATGCGGCGGATGGTTTCCTGGTATGTCCGGTGGGTGCCCGAACAGGGGAACAGCCGCTCGAGGTAGTTTTCCAGGACGGGCCACACTGCTTCATAACCGGTGCTCAACATGGTGTATAGATCGTCGTCCCGGTCCAGTTCCAGCTTTTTCAGAAAGGATTTCCGCTTGAGACTCACCTCAATCCGCAGAATCTTCTTGTGTTCCAGCTCGGGCGGACAGCGGCCGTACCGCTTCAGGTCGTATACCTTATCATAGGCCTTGAAGGTGACCGTATGGGAAGAAGCAATAAAGCAATGGCTCGTTTCCTCGGGGGTGCTGCAGGATTTGCGGTCAAAACTTCTGGGGAGGTTTCCCTTGGAGAAGAGGCGGATGATTTCCACCAGATCGGCATCCTTGCTGAACCAGAGATTCATGGTCAGGTCCATCTGGCTCAGGCTCAACTCCTCAGGCTGGACAATCAGATTCCGGTAGAAGGGATCGTCCTCCAGCTTGAGGGTGTGGAGAACCTCCTCAACCTGCTCCAGCAGCCGGTCGCAGGATTTGCAGGAGGGATCGAACAACTGGATGGGGGAACAGCTGCAGTCCAGAAGAGTGTTGGGGTTGATGATGATGCCGATGCCGTTGGAACAGTCGTGGCTCTGCCAGGGGATCAGCCGGATGCCCGAAGAACCCAGCGCGTTGCTTAACAAGGTTCGGTCGATGTTGTACGGGTCCCGGCGGAGAACCTTCAGCGGAGCCAGATCAGCCAGGGTATCCATGCACTTCTGACATTGGGAATACGTCAGGCGCAGAGCATACAGCTCCAGAGTGTGAATGCCGGCGTCCACCTTCTTAATCTTCATGGCTGCACCTCCGTGCCTGCTGGCAGTTGGTGCAGCGGTTGCAGTTGGTGGAAGATTCTTCTCCCAGTGCACC